>Ga0181572_10000979_pt1 | contig 20741 bp, 35 predicted proteins | sample 101ome_26_FD_133004 | JGI IMG/M metagenome (GOLD analysis project Ga0181572, IMG submission 133004) | Coastal salt marsh microbial communities from the Groves Creek Marsh, Skidaway Island, Georgia - 101408AT metaG (megahit assembly) | ecosystem: Environmental > Aquatic > Marine > Intertidal... | reverse complement strand
TGATTGGACCTCCTACATACTCTCTAAGAGGCTCGAAAACATTATTAGCGACACCAACCATATTAGTAACTTGATAATCATTTGGTATGTTTTTTATTCCTAGCCGTGTGGCTGTATTAGATTTAATTCCTTCTTTATAACTGATATGTTTAGAGAAGTTTTCCATTTTATTTATATTTTAACCTTTCGTTTTCTTTTTCTAAAAGTTCAACTTTTACCCTTAATGCAGAAACCTCTTCAGTAAGTGCCAATACTTTATCTCTTAAACTATCCTTCTCATCAGAAGACTGAGCAAGTAAAGCCTCAAGGTTTCTAACTCTATTTTTTAAATCGTCTCTATATTGTATGGTATCACTATTCGCCGCATCTTGTTTTTTTGTATCTGCTTTTAGGCGCATTCTTGTTTCAAAGAACTTCCAAATTCCAGCAGAGCCAGCAACAGTAGCTACAGTGATAATAACCTGGGTAATGTTATCCATTATCTCTATATATTTTTTCTCTTATTAATCTACTCATACTTCCAAAAGAGGCAACCACAAACACAACCCATCCGTAATGTGTTGGCGTTGGAAACCCTATATGGCTGTAAACCATAATGGCTGAAGCGCTATACAATCCAAATACTATCATTGACGCTTTTAGCCTGCATTTAATTTCACCATTTGCTACGCAAATTAATTGATATATACCTGCTGGTATAAGTAAAAATCTAAAAATATAAAGACCACCTATCTCTATTCCTAAAGCTATTGGAGCTAACACCATAAGGCAGATTGCTAATACAATCTCGGTAGGCTGACTATCGCTATATTTCCATGTTAAAAGAAGATTGTTTAAGCCTTTAAAAAACCTTCTCTTGTAACTCTTATAAGATTCCATATTGCAAATATCAATATTAATAGCCACCCAAAATGAGAGCCTTTTAGCATATCCATCATATAATAATTTATACAAGTAGCTATAGCTACTAGTGTTGCCAGTTGGACTGCTATCTTTCTAATTTTCAATTTCCCGTTATACAATACACTATAGAGCTGAAACCATCCTGTAGCTGATGCCAATACTTGAAATATTAAAGAGGGGTCTCCCATCTCAAACATAGCAAAAGGTAGGATAACAGCATGGAGAAGTCCTATCAAAACCTCATTAGGCTCCGAATCGGAAAACAAAAATATGTGCTTAAACCTTTCCCATCCTATGTCTTTTCTTGAACTCATATATAACTTATAAACTCAAAAAACGAACGAACTATATTATGAAATATTTTTTTTATCATCGTATTTTACTATATGATAGACCACATCAATTTCTAATAAAGCGCTATTTGTTTGTATATATTCCATTATCCTATTGCTAAATATAGCATAGTATCACTATAACCTGGTCTACCATTTATTCTACCATCACTGTTGGTTGCACTTATTGTAATACCAGTAGAACTTGTTGTTAGTGTTCCAATACTTGAATCACCATTACTTGTATCTGCTTTTAATCTTAATGAAAAATTACTTCTTTCTACATCCATAATAAACCAACCTGTTGTCGTATCAGTATTTTTTATCATTATCCATATTGGTTCAAAACCTAAATTTAAAACTGTATCTGTGCTGCCATCTCCAACAAAACTCCCCAACTCCTGATACCCAGATACTGAATGGAAGCAGTAGGCTATAAAAGCTCCTGAAATACCCACATCTCTAAAAGTAAATACTGAAGAGGTTGGACTTGTGCTGTCAAATCTTGTAGAACTTGAAGCCGCATCGCTAGAATCTAAAACTAATTTATTATTATTACCTATAGGTTCAGCATATACTTGCCAATTAGAAGATACATCTAATGGCTTTATTAATATGAGTTCAGGAGCAGCGCTCAATCCGTGTCCAATGGTGTTTATACCGCCTGTTCCTGTCCACCTCACAATACTAAACCCTGCATTAGGATTTGCGTTTATTAAAGAGGTAACGCTACCATCATTATCAATAGTAGGAATACCTGCGGCTTTCCATTGCCAAGCAACGTAATCTTCATTTGTAGCATTATAAGCACCACCTGATGAAGTTGTAAAACCATTTGAATCAAAAGATTGTGGACCACCACTACTTATTGTAACTTCAGCAGCAGTATTGTCTGATGAAACATATTTGCCGATACCCCTTATTGAATCGTGTAATCTATGAGTGTCTGTTTGGTCTCTATTCTTAAACCAAATTAAATCAGGGGACAAACTGCTATATACCTTTTGAGTGCCACCATTACCAGTGTATAATGAAATGTCAAAGCTATTCGCTAAAACAGGCTCAGGGTTTGGATTGGCTGCTATTGCTAAATAGATGTAAGTATTTCCATTTCCATTAGTAGCATCATAAGTACCTTTTAACTGAAATCCATTTGAAAGAAAATCTATCTCGTTATCATCTGCTGACCAATCAGCCGAAGCACTATTTGGTCTCAAAACTATGTCTCTTGGATTTATTGGATTTCTTCTGTTATCAAATATAGACCAGTAAGAACCAGCACTACTTAAATTAGTACATTTAACTAGTACAAAAGCAGGTTCAAATCCTGTTTCTACAATAGGTCCTGAAGCAGAACCATTCCCTGTATAACTCCCCACCTTCTGATACCCATCCACACTGTGGAAGCAGTAGGCGATGAAATCATCAGAGCTGCCTGTTATACTTGAATTTCCAACAGTAAACAAAGTTGATGTAGGGGATGTATTATTCCAAAACACACTACTTGAACTTGCAGCGTCAGTTTGATTAAATCTTAAAACGTCAGTATTTCCTATATCTTTATGATAAACTGCCCAATCTCTCGTTCCATCTGTTAGATTTTTAATAATCATCATCTCAGTAGCTGAAGAGAGTCCGTGACCAATAGTTCTTACTGCATCTTCACCTGTATAAGAAACAATACTAAACCCTGCAGCTTGATTAGCCCTAACAGTTGAGGTTATCGTTCCATCAGTATTCGTAGAATCTGATGAAGCTGCTTTCCAACACCAAGCAACGTAGTTACTTGAATTATCATTTACATAAGAGCCTGCTCCTGCAGAATTCACTGTAAACCCATTTGAACCTATGCTAGTTACAGTATCAGAACTCGTAGTATTTTCAGCGTTTGTTGTGTTTGAATATATTCTACCATATAAGCCATTAACACCTCTTACAGAGTCAACTAGAACGTTGTTAGTTGCATCACTTCTTGACTTTATCCAAACAAAATCAGGTTCGAACTCAAGCCCTGTATATCCAATATCAGTAGCCACACCTCCGTAGGTTCCCCCTACATCAGCAGGATTACCATTAAACTGATACGCCGCTATACAACCAGCGCCTGTAGGAAAGTTTAAAACAGAAGCTGTACTGTCCGTTTCATCATTATACAATTCTCCTACTTGCGTTAAATTTAGTGCTGTGTTAAAAACTCTTACTTGGTCTATTTTTCCACCTAAATATTGATATCCTGTATACCCAGCGCCTATTGATGCTCCTGGAACTGTAATACCGCCTTGAGTATAAGATATGTCAGCATTCATTGTTGCAGAAGTACTTAGAGACCCATTTAAATATAATTTAACAGATGTATTTGCTCTATCAAAAACAACAACAATGTGAGACCATTGATTAGCTGAAATATTAGTGCTTGAATCTACATCAACGTAGCCGCTATTATTAGTAGTATATTGTATTTTAACAAGTCCTGAAGAATATATTCTTAACATCCATCCTCTTTCATAAGGAGATGTATAATATCTTTGTGACCATACTTCGGCAGGATTCTGTGATAAAGATGGGTTTATCCACATCGATACAGACATATTTTGGAGATTAAATGCCGTTGTATTTATTTGTACTTTACTACTACTCGCATTAAAAGCAGAAGCCATGTCAAACTTAGAGTCTATAATTTGTGTAGACCCATTTCCAATATAGGTTACAGTTTGGAAGTTGGAAGTAGGGGTTAAAGCTGGCGCTTCATAATCTATTTGAAACCAATCAGCACCATCCCAGTACTCCACCTTGTTGTCGTCAGTGTTGTATCTCCACTCTCCTGTAGAAGGATTAGAAGGTCGTGACGCTGTATTACCGCTAGGCAATTGCAATGATGAATTAGTAGCTCCTAAGTCAAACAGTTCGGGTGTGTTTATTTTTGTAATTGCCATAATTTTAACTAAATGTTACTGTTCCTGTTCCGCCTGTAAAAACTGATACTTTATCTGTTCCTTCTGTAAATGGTGAACCGCTTGATTCCGTTAATGAACCACTAGTGGTTATTGAATATGCATTTGGATAACGAAGTATTACTACTCCAGAGCCTCCATCATAAGCTACACTTGCACTTGCCCCACTTCCTCCAGCGCCTCCACCTGTATTTGGAGAACCAGGGAAACCGTTTCCACCTGCTGTAAGATTTCCATTTCCTCCGCCACCAAGACCGCCTGCTCCAGTACCAGTACTTGTCCAGTGTCCTCCTCCTCCTCCTCCAGAAAAGTAAACATCAGAACCAGATACTTCTCCAACTGATGCCGTTGTAGCATTAGTTGTATTTAATATATTAACAGCAAGTCCTACTGCTCCTGCTCCAGCAACAGTGCTGCTAACAGTGTTTCCTCCTACGGCACCAGCTCCTCCTCCACCTGCTGCAGGCTGATTATTTCCGTATCCACCACCATTACCTCCAGAATATCCATGAACAACTGGAGACGTAACTGCTGCTCCTCCAGCTGTGGTTCCTACTGAAGTTCCTCCAGCACCTCCTCCAGAACCACCACTATTAGCAGATGCATTTATATTTCCACCTCCACCGCCTCCAATTGATGTAATTGTATCAAAAATAGAACTAGTTCCTTGAAAACCATTCCCTGCAGCTAAAATTCTACTTGAACCTCCTTGACCTACTTCAACAGAATAAGATGTTCCTGTCGTTAAGGATAAAGTTGATTCAGATGGTTGACCTCCTCCTTGAGTAGTACCATATGAAGTTCTTAGTCCTCCTCCGCCGCCGCCGCCTTGACTTGACCCTCCGCCTCCAGCGACAACTAAATAATCTACTGTTAAAGGAGGGGGAGGTATGTATACATTTTCAAAATCTTTCCACTGTGTACCATTATAATGCTGCATAGTACTTGCTGAACCTTGAGAAGCTCCAGAAGTATTATTACGCATCATTCCCGATGAAGGCGTTCCTGAATAAGCTCCTCCACTAGGCATCTTTAATCCATTGGTTGAATTAGCAGCGTTTAAATCAGTTACTCCCGTAATTATCTTTGTAGTTGCCATATTAAATTTCTTCCCAGTTTAGTGTTTGCTCATTCCAAATAAAATCACCATCCATAGGCTTAGGTGTAGGAGCTTCCCATACTTTTAATTCTGTACTCCATATCCAACTTGGATAGGGTTGATAAGATTCTATAAAATCCCACTGCAATGTATTATCATTCCACTTATAAGCAGAGCCATCATTAGGATACTCTGGAAGAATAAACCATTCTAAAGTAGCTTCATTCCACTGCCATTCTGCACCTTCAGGTTTAGGCACTGGAGGCTCCCAGTAGCAAGTATCCTCATTAAGAGTCCAGCTCGGGTAGGGTTGCTCTGCATAAAATGCGTCTCGCACAGGGTCGTAAATATCTCCTACCCCTGCGTAATTTTTTCTAAAAGGAGTGCCTCCATGTTTATGCACCCCGCCTTGCGTATTGTATGATGTTCTTTTGCATCCTCCGTAGAACCCTTCCCAGTATACTGAGTTGTCAAACTCTACTTGAGGGATAGCATTAATCTCTTCTATCTTAGCTTGTATCTGCTGATTTATAGCTTTAAGTTCAGCAGGCTCTTCTTCCTCTATGTATGTAATATCTCTCTTACTTTCTTCTAAAGCCTCTACCTCAGCTTGAAGTGCAGATGAATCTCCTGGAATCATCTTAATCTCATCAACTCCTGTTAATACCTTCGTTACTCTACAAAGCGCATTGGATATCGCTGTATTTAAACTTTCTTGTTCAGCAACTAACGTTTCTGTGCCTTGATTTTCTAAGGTCTCCATGTCCGCTAAAATTGATTCTCTCTCAGCAGCAAGACTATCTTTTTCCTGACTAATAGCAGTTTGAATGGTAGTTACATCTTCTTCTGCTGGAGGATTCTCAAGGTCTGCATACAGATTGTTTAAATCAGCTTTTAAAGACTCTAAAGTTTCACTTGTATTTTTTGAACCGTAAAGCTCTTTCAAAGAGATATACTCCTGACTCTCTCTGTTTGCTCTTTGAATAGCATCAATCTCAGTTCGCACCTCTTCAAGTCTAGCTCTCTCAGCTACTGTAAACTCTTCGTTTGATATTTTTGCGTAGTGTGCCATTCTTAACTAAATGTTATTGTTCCTGAACCAGCAGTAAATGTTGTATATTTTTCATCCGTACCAACAGCTTGATTTAACACTCCAGTAGTTAGTCCAGCTCCTACATTTATAGAATAAGTATCAGGATATCGTAAAACTACTATTCCAGAGCCGCCCTCACCTATATTAGTACCAAGTCCAGCAGTACCACCTCCACCTCCACCTGTATTAGCATCACCATTAGCAAGCGCAAGTGTAGAAGCATTTCCATAGCCCCCACCACCATCTCCACCAGCTAATTCTGGAGCGCCTCCCTCTCCACCTCCAGAACCTCCACCAGCATAAGTAACTTGAGTTCCTGTTATTGACACAGTTAATCCATCTCCCCCCGCTCTTGTTGCGTCTGTATCACCAGATTCTGAAGCTCCTCCTCCTCCACCAGAGGCTAATCCACTATAATTACCTAATCCTCCATCAAATCCTTGATTGGCAGTACCAGAGCCAGCAGTGCCAGATGTAGCCCTCCTATGACCACCTCCAGAACCTCCATCCAAACCACTTTCTTTTCCAACAATACCACTACCACCACCACCACCACCAATAGATGTTATGGTTGAAAATACAGAATCAGAGCCATTTGAACCTTGAGTAGATGAAGTTCCACCAGAACCACCAGGACCTACAGTAACTTGATAATTTGTGCTTAAATCTAAAGTTAATGGTGTTTCTGCTGATGCGCCACCTCCAGAATTAGTTCCATAAGAAGTTCGTAAACCACCAGCTCCACCTCCAGCACCATTATCCCATCCAGCTCCACCTCCACCTGCAACCACTAAATAATCAACTGTTATTGTTGGAATGACTTCTTTAAGGTTTTTCCATTCTGTGCCATCGTAAACTTCAGTCTTAGCTGTTTCAGTATTCTCACGCAACTCCCCAGCAACAGGAGAGCCAGGTTGCTCCGCTGTAGTTCCTTTAGCCCAGGTAAGCCCACCTGAGTTACTACTCATGTCAATTCCGTCAGTAGTTACTTTGGTTATTGCCATTGGGTTTTAAATTATGTTGTTGTTGATACTACCTCTACAATTGCACCATTAGGGAAGTAAGCTCCTCCATCTAACGTTATTGTAGAGCCTGCTAAACTATAAACTGATTTGTTTTGATATACTCCTGAAACATACATATCTGTATACGCCTCACTAGTTGGAGTTACGCTTAATGTTACTGAGCCTGTAGTGGCATTTGCAATTGTAGTCTGGTCTACTGTTTTTGTTATTCCTCCAGCAGCATCTATTGTAATTTCTGTAGCAGAAGTTTGAGTCAGAGTAATACCTGTTCCTTCAGTAAGGTTTACAACTGAATCAGTTCCAGTAGCAGCATCCAGGTTTAATGGAACACTACTTCCTACTTTAGCGCCAGCATTTAATGTATATGTATCGCCAGTTGCTGTGGAGTCAATTGTAAATCCTCCAGTACTTAAAGCACTAAAGCTTATATCTGTACCTGCAGTAATAACAACTGGGTCTGTATCTCCCCCTGAACCTGTCAAAGTTAAAGTTGCTGCACTAGCATCTCCAGTCACAGGAAGTGTATAGGTATTTACATTGTCAGTAGCCGAAATAGTAAACCCATTACCAGCACCATCATCGGTAAGTGTAATGTTAGTACCTGCTGTAATGGTAATGCTATCTGTACTTGCATCACTGCCTGTTAAAGTGATTAATTCGTTTGCACCACTTTGAGCTGTAGATACAGTATAGGTGGTATCAGTACCAACTAAGCCAACTGGGATTTGAACGTTATCCGTGCTTTTATAACCAACAAGATAGTCAATGTCTGCTATCGTTGAAGCTACGTTAAATTGTGAAAACTTTACTGCCATTTTATTCTGTTATTAAATCTTCTAAGGTTGTTTCGCTAACCATCTGTACCGATAATTCAGTCAAAATCTCTTGACTAGGAAAAGGAGGCGCTTGAGAATTTGCTCCAACTATTGAATTTCCAATCCAAATTGCTAACATAATACAATACCTATGATTATCACCACAATGCTAATATATTTGTCGCACTTGTTCCCGTTGAAAAAACTCTTACTACTTGAACTGGAAGAAAAGTTCCAGTGTTTATGCCAACAAAAGTAACCTCGTCTCCTCCGACTGTTCTTACTTTTAAGTTTCCAGCTCCACCAACATATAAAACACAACCATTATTGTCTCCTCCAGAAACGCTAGGGATGTTTACTGTATCGCTTGGTGTTACCGCAGCAGCTCTTCCTACTTGTAATTTTTGATATGCCATAATTAATCTTTATAAGGTATTAGTCTATTCAAAGTATCACGGCGCTTATCACAGCCACAATCGGTGTTTGTAGCTTTTGACACAACATCCACAGCTTTTTTTATCCCCGTAAATGAGGTAAATTTGTGTATCGTATCTCCGAGTCCTTTTGATTTCATAATATTTTACAAATATACTAATATTTTCCTTGTCTAGATTTTGGTGAACTCTTAGTAGAACCACCAGGTCCAGCCCATAATTTCTTACACGCCCAGTACCTTGCTGTTAATTTTGAAGTAGCTGTTCCGCACTTGTGACGAGCCTTAAATGATTTGCGTGCAGCTGCTGAATAATTATGTCCATAACCCTTAGCGCCAAAGTGAATTAACTTCTCTTTACCGCCCTCACAGGCCTTTACCATTTTCTTTTTACCAGCCCTGTCGCTTCGCATTACGACATTGCACTTCATCTTGCTCTTATCCGCCATATCCTTGTGTTCTTTGTATAAAGTATATCATATCCCAAACTTGAACAGTTCCACCATCAGCAGTAAACTTCAGCTCAACACCATCAGCAACAAATCCTGCGTCTGTGTAATATTGTGCAACCACCTGTTCTGCTTGAGGAACATCATTTCCTTTGTGAAAAGGAATTACTCCAGCTACCCTGCTAATGTCTCCTGAGCCTACAAGTCTCCAGTCTAAATGCGTTTGGTTTGCATTTGGAGCCTGTATATTAAATGCGAATGTAAGTATATAAACATCATTCTCATTTAGCCCTAATATTTTTTGAGTTGCTGAATCATAAAAATCATAATTCTGAGGACTTCTATAAACAGCTCCTGCATTGTTAGGAACTACAATCTCAGCATCAGCTGCAATAGTTAGTTTATTGGCTGAAGTATAAACTGTATCATCATATCTTGCCCATCCCTGTGATGGTGTTGTAAAATATGCAGCAAAGTCTTCTATGGTATACGCTTCTCTAAGCGAATCAATAAGAGCTGAACCCTTATCTACCGTATCTACTCCTGGTGCTACTCCGTGAAATTTTGTACCTACTGGTATACTCATGCGTTTCTTACTGCTTTAGTGTTGCTTATAAATTGTTTTTTTCCTCCAGAAGCTTTCTTTTTTCTGGCTGTAGCGGCAAGCTCACGCCTGCTAAGTCTTTTAGCTTTAGCTAATGGCAGACACCTGTCTGGGTTCTTTTTGTTTTTGCTTGTTCCGCATGGACCTTTTATCTTCCCATCCGTTCCTATACGAACCCACTTCTCGTCTCGCCATTTTTTTAAATCGCCCATTACTTTTTCTTTCTCAAAGCCTTAAAGTCAGCAGCCTCTATCTTATTAGGATTTCCTGCTTGAGCAGCAATATACTTTTGTCCTTTGGTTAGCTTATCTATAGACTTGTTTGAAAAGCCTATGCCATTATAATCCATTTTATTTTTTGCCATAGTTTGGGTCTTTACAATATTTACTAGCGGCCATGTTTGCATAAGCTGAAGGATACTTATCAAATGTACGCTTCGCCCAAGCTATGCCTGCTGGACATATTTTATTACTTTTCTTTTTGGTTCTTCCTTTAATAGCCACTTTCAGTCATTTTTTTATTAGGGTTGTTTTTAATTGAACCCTTCATTGTTTTTGCGAACTCAGTGGCTTGCGCTTTTCCCACTGCATTATATGGAAAAGATTTTGTTTTCATCTTTCCACTATCCATGCATTTGTATTTTACTGTAGGCATAATTAAGCTGTTGTTTTAGGTTTCTTTGTTTTAAATCCAGTTCCCATAGGGCCTTCAAAAGTTTTCTCTCTCTTCTTACCTGGTTTATTTTTAGCTTCCATGTTTTTTAGAAACTTCTCTACTGTAGTATCCCTAAAGATAAAAGTGCTTGGGTCAATTTTTTTATTATCCATTTGTATTTTAAATAAATATCTTTGTACAAAAATAATAAATTAAATTCAATGGATTCTGATTACTTAAAGTACTGGAAGGTAGTGCGATACTTTATAAAGTCTAAGTATGGTCTTACTACATCCGACCTAGATATGCTTCTTTTCCTTTATTCTGAAAAATATTTTGATAAAGGACAGTTCGAAGAATATCAAAAAATAATGAGCTGGGACAAAAATAGATTTGAAAAGTTAAGACAAGATGGTTGGATAGAAATTTTCCGTAAAGGAATAACTAGAAGAAAAATAAGAACTGTATATAGTTTATCCTACAAAACAAAAAGAGTCATCAAGTCTATATATGATAAACTAGAGGGAAAAGAAATCCCAACCTCTCCAACAAGCAATCCTATGTTTATGAAAAATGCATCATTTAGCGACAAAACACATCGCAATATGATAATAGAAATGAACAAAGCTATAAAACAACGACAACATCGTTCTGAGAAATAATGGTATAAGGCTCATTGTTTATAAGCATAGTATACCCAGCTCTCTTGTCATAATATATCTCATCCCCTTCTGAAATAACACTTACCTCTGTCCCTGGTTTTACGACTCTTCCTTTTTTATATCTTAGCTGATTGGCATCTTCTGAAGATAGCAAAAGACCCGATGAGGTTTTAATCTCCTCCTCTATGGTTTTAATTACAATATTTAGTCCTATTGGTTTCATTTCTTATTAAATATTTCTCGCCACCATTTTAAAGCTATATACTTTAGAACTTCCCAAAAAATAACTGTAACTACTACTTCTTGCCAGTTCATGATTCATAGCTTCGTGCCATAGTAACTATGGCGTTAGTTGATAAAATAGTAATAGCCACAGAGACCGCATTTTGAAGAGCACTCTTTGTAACCTTCATAGGGTCTATAATCCCCATCTTAAACATATCTCCATAAACCCCACCCTTTACATCATAACCTCTGCTATAATCAAGGTTGCTTTCGATAGGGTATATCGCTTGCAATTCTAACCCCCCGTTCTCAAGAATTTGAGTTATTGGCGCACGAAGTGCGTGAGCTAAAATTGCGTAAGCAATTTTTTTAGATTTTGAAAAATCATTACTTATGCTTTTATCCATATAATTTTCATAAAAGCTATATAGCGCTAGTCCGCTGCCAGGGAGGATTCCTTCCAATAATGCCGAGCGCACCGCACACACCGCATCATCTACTCTATCGTAGAGTTCTTTCTGCTCTAGGTCGGTGTTACCGCCAACATATATAACACCTATCCCTCCAGTGAGCGATGCTATTCTCGACAATATAAAATCCTTATCTCCCTTTTTGCTCGCTAACTTGTGAGCCTCCCAAAGCTGTTCTACTCGCTCATTTACCTCTGAGGTGGTTTGTTTACTATCTTTTAATACAATTGTTGAGTCTTTCCCAACAATAACCTTAGACGCATGACCTAGGTCATCAAAGCTTATAATACTCAAATCGTCTCCAGTCTTTTCTGAAAAATAAGTAGCACCAACTGTAAGAGCTATATCTTGCATCAGTTCGTGTTGTTTGTAACCAAAGGAGGGTGGAGTTATGTTACAAATTTTCAAGTTGTTCTTCATCACATTTGCCGCAAGGGTGTTTATGACGTTGGTAGAACAAGGTGCTACTATTAATAATTTTTTTCCTTCTGCTATAATTGGTTTTAATATTCCCTCTATCGTAAGCAGATTGGTTATCTCTGCATCGGAGACCAAAATATATGTGTCTTCCAACACACACTCATCCTTCTTGTGATTATTAATAAAAAGAGGAGAAGAATACCCCCTGTCAATCTTTAAACCATCTGTGGTCTCACTATACGTTTCTGAGCTCTGAGACCGCTCCACTGTCACTATCCCATTTTCGCCCACCTTATTGTAGGTGTCAGCAATTATTTTTCCTATCGCCGAGTCATTATTAGCAGATATTGTGGCTACATCCCTCAACATCTTCTTAGTAACCCTACGGCTCTTTTTTTTCAGCTGTGATATCAACACCTTTGTTTCAGCCAAAAGCTCTCTTAAAACCTCAGTCTTATTATCCCCCTCTCGTATAAGTTCCATCCCAGCTAACACCAACGCCTCGGTCAGCACTATCGCTGTTGTTGTTCCATCCCCAGCTAAGGTAGCTGTTCTGTCCGCAGCCTCTTTCATCATGCGAACGGCTAAATTTTCTACTGGGTCTAAAAGCGCAATTGATTTGGCGACTGTAACACCATCCTTAGTCACAGTTATACCATGAGTATGCTCTGGTGATTCTATAATTACAGTATTACCCATAGGGCCAAGGGTACTCTTGACAGCGTTAGCCATCTTACTTATACCATTAATTAATTTAGACTGACCCTCTTTTGAAAAGTGTAACTCTTTTGGTGTGTATCCCCCCTGTTCCATATTAAATTAAATTTAAACAAATATACAACTGAAAATAAAAAAAAGCAACCTTTGAAAATAAATTTTTAAATGTGTCGATTTTTTTTCCCTTACTATATATATATATATTCTTCTTATTATTATTATTTTTATTGTATAAAATATAGACTTAAAATCGACATTTTTGTCATCGCTCTGATAATCAATAATTTAATCGACACTTTTTCGACACATCATCGACACAACTATTGCAAAAACGACACAAAAGTAGAGATAATTGTTATTTTCTATTTTATGATTGTGAGTGCACCCTACAGTATCAGACAAAAAAAAGGTAGCCGAAACTACCTTTTCACCTAAAACCAACATAAAACAAATATTTAGAGAAGGCCTCTAAATTTCTTCATAGCTTCCGCTCTTTCAATTCCATCCGCAATCATTTTAATCTTACGGTCTTCCTTGATAATTCTTTTCATATTAGCGGCTTGTTGAATACCTGTCATCCCAACAGGTCTCTCATTTATAAGTCTGCCGTTTTTAATATTTAATCCATTCATTTCAATACGTTATTTTAATTCCTATTAGCCCAATGTATATGTTCAGTTCTGAATATTCAAACTCCTCGTCTTTAGAATAAAAAGACCAGCCTAAAGCAAAACCGACTTTTACTCTGTTGTGAAGTTCGATTTCCATATAACAAAGGTAATAAAATTTATTAGATATCTGGAGTGTTTGGGTTCCCTGCCGACCTCACGCCTGCGCCCCCAAAACCGAAACCGATTTTTTTTTGGTGGGTCGGGTCGTTTTTTCTGCTCCTTTGCTCGGATTTTTTGGCTTTTTCCTACAGCCCCTAGCCCTAGCCCCACAGCCCTACAGCCCTTGCTGTGCCTACGTTAACGTTTTACGTTTGTTGCACAGAAGAAGAGACTTCTTTTAACAACAGCCCAATCCGATTTATGTCCAAACAAAAACTGTATTCAATACTATTCTAACTTCCTTTGTTTACAGGCTGTTACATTCCATTGCACACAATGTGCTAATTTTCTGCAATAAAGCTATTGTAGTTTCATAAAGTCTGCGTATATTGTACAATGAAAGCGAGAGATACTCGCAATTGTTTAACCAAAATAACAAACAAAATGAGAAATCTACTAGAAATTGAGACAGGGCTTTTAAGCTCTGATGCAGTCAAAACAGGATTGCAATTGTCTAGGGTTAAATCCCTACAGAAGTCTATAAAGACTGCACAACGTACGAAATTCCGTAAGCAGTTAGAGTTAGCTGATGCTATGCGCACTGCGAAAGAATGGTTTGATTTGCCTACGACACAATCACTATTCGCTGAAAATGGTGTTACTTGGACAGCTGAAGATTTAGCTGATAAAGTATTCGAATGTCAGAAGCCTTGGATGTACAAATGCATCAAAGCAAGTGGATGGGATGATGAAGTAGTAGGTATGTTTGAATACCAATGTAAAGCTTTGCAAGACCAAGGTAAGTCTGTGAAAATGGGGCTTGAAGATTTAAACAAGTTTGCAAGTGCCTACCTTGAGGATGAGAATACTACTGTTGCTGATGTTCAGAAACTGAATGAAGAGAGTGTCGTAGAGGACACTATTGCTGAGGATAGTGGTGCTGAAGATAGTGTCGTAGAAGACACTACTAGCGACACAGTAGTCACCTTTTCTTTTACTCTTCAAGGTAGAAATGTGGCTGTGCGATACAGTCTTTCTGAGGGATTGGTTACTACCAACAGCAAAGAGGATATCCTTGATGCAATAGCATTTTTAACTGAACAATTAAACGATAACTAAGATGAAAGGGATTACCTATACCACAACGGGTGAGCGCTCTAGAGCTGTTATTAACCCATATCACCACAAGCCTAATGTACTTGACCACAGCTTTGGTGCTAGTGAGATTGATGTGAAGAACATCAAGTCTAAGGTCACTAACGTAGGGCTTAGAGTAGCTAACTACAGAAGCAACTACACTATTGGTTTTGAGATAGAGAAACAGACATTTGGTCGAGGCGCTCGCAAAGAGTATGCTCTTATCCAAGGATATGAAAGAGATGGTAGCTGTGGTGTTGAAGCAGTTACCAACATCCTACCTTTACTTCCTCCGTCACAATGGCGTAACAAAATCTTCGATATGATTTACAAAGCCAAAGGTATTATGGATGATGAGACTAGCCCTAGCAATTTGCGATGTGGTGGTCATATCACTATTGGTGTATCTTCTGTTGATGATGGCGAGGAGTTACTTGAGAAAGTAAGACTCAACGCATCAATCCTTATGGCACTATTCCGTAAGCGATTGAAAAACCCATACTGCCGACACAATTTGCGTATGGAACGATATGTTGGCTCGGGTGCTTACTACAATGGATGGCACAGAAAATACCAATTAGCACTAGCTAAGAGTGGATGTTTAGAGTTTAGACTTCCTAACCGAATCACTAGCTACAAGCAGATGTTCAGAAGATACGAGCTGATATATCAGATTGTTGATTTCAGCATCGAGAATCCCAATGGTAGATTCTCTAGCCTACTGAACAAGGTAAAGCCAATAGTACTATCTATGTACGAGGGCGATGTGTCTAAGACTGACTACATTCTAAGCCTTGCGAAAGACTTCAGAAAGTTTGTCAAGGATGGAATTATCTCAGAGAGCATTAGAGAGTTTATAGACTGCTGATGCACAAGCAAAGGGTAGTGTCCTGTGCGACACTATCCTCTGTCCATAGGTGAGTGCCTATGCTGATGAGACCAAAAGGTCGAAACAGAAACCTTAAAAACAATAACAATGAGAAATTTCAAACCAACTGAAAAATCCGACTACGACTACTACCAAACTAGTAGAACGCTTGTTGGTAGAGTAACTCCTCAGAGAGTAGGTAGCATCCAATCCTTTATTGATGCATTCAATGATGAGAACAGATATCCTTATGGACAAGGGTATTCTTGTGGACACGAACACGACTGCTGTGGATGTCTAATAAGCGAGTCAATGTCGATGGATGTAAGCAATGGCAGTATTACTGTTTACCATAACCAATCATTTAACTATTAATACTATGGAACAACTAGATGTTACAAGCAGACTGACACGAAAGAAGTACTCAGTCTATGCGTACACCAATGTGTACATCAACGATGGATTCATAGCCTTTGCTGATAGCTTAGGTATAGGATTCCTTAAACGCACACGAAAGGGTGTTAGAATGACTGCCAACGGCAGACTCAGATGGTATCATACCAACGACAATGCGATTCAGTCGGCACTTACTAGTGTGAGACAGAACTACGGCATATCAATTCCCAGCAACGGCTGGAACAAAGTAAAGGTCAAGCACTACAACTTGACTGATGTAGAACAATTAATACAACTACTATGAGAGTTTTAGAACTAGAGAAGTATGAATGCCACGAGTGTGGTGTCTACTATTGGGTCATCGATAGAGATGGATTTGAATGTCCAAACTGCCAAGACAATGAGCAGTAAAGCTAGATGGGAACGAGCAATTGCCCTGCAAAAAAAGCAGGGTAGATTGTCTCGGATGACAGAAACTGAGACAGGGCAAAAACCTAAAGTCTTGAAGGATAATACCTTGAATAATAAAAAATTTATATAACTTGCAAAACCTATGAAACTAACAAAACAAATGCTAGACGCAAAACTTAAGCAGATAGCACAATTCGAACAGAAGTATGGAGAGTGTGAACGAAGTCGTGCGATGAAAAAATATTGCACAGATGCCAAGTACAGAGAAAGAGCAGACGCCTTTCAACGCTCCATAGCTGAGACAATTAAAAACCCGAATGCGTATGGGTTTAACAATACGCTTAACGAAAATCAAAATTATGGATTATCAAACTGATTATGTACGCCAACGAATCTCTGACCCTGTGCTTAGAGATTTACTAATCAAATCAAGAAAGGGGAACACATATGTTCCTGTTTATTACAATGGAAAAAAGTATTGGTGTTTGGAGGAGCTAACCGAAGAACAACAAGCTATTGGCAGAAACAAAGCAATTAAAGAAATACTCATACTAGGAAGTATAGCTTTTGCTTTAAACATTGTACTAATGTACGTATTAGCGATATACATGCCACAGCTGTACACTTAGAACATATTTATTTTTGTGAAAACAAGGGAGTCAGAGATGGCTCCCTTTTTTATTGCCTACTGTTTTGATTCAGTAGGTGGGTATCAGGAGTGTCGTGTACGACACTAGTGTCGTTCAAGCGACACTTTTTAAAAAACACAAAATAAATTTGGTAGTTTGCAAAGAATGTGCTATCTTTGTGCAATAACAGAGGTCAGAGTCGCGATGGCTCTCCTCACAAACCTAAAACTATGTGTATTATTATTATCAAACAAAAGTCTGATGCCATACCGATGGACGTCCTCAAGAACTCAGCGAGGATTAATCCACACGGACTTGGTATCGTTTGGTTGGACACCTATAATGTGTCTTACCACAAGTCTAAGGACTACAAACTCCTAGACACCAAAAGACCATTCATTGCTCACTTTAGATATGCTACTGTGGGTGCAGTAAACAAAGAGAACACGCATCCATTTGTGTGTGGTAACAACTCTGATGAACTGCTGATGATGAACGGAACTATTAAAGGACTAGGGGATGCTCAAATGTGTGACAGCAAGGTACTAGCCAACGCACTCGGCAAAGTATCAAGACACACTTGGAAACAAGAACTAGCTAAGTATGATTGTAGATTTGTTACAATCAACACACGCACTCGTTCCTTTCAGATTTATAACAAGCATCTCTACACTCACAGAGATGGTGTATGGTATTCTAAGACCAATGTACTACAAGACAATCTTGTTGCAGTATATGGAACGTTAAAGAAAGGATACTCTAATTATCACAGACTCCTAAGAACTTCAAACCATATTGCTAGTGGTGTAACTGCTAACAAATATCCTCTTGTCATCAAGGGACTTCCATATCTCATCGAGGAGCAAGGGAAAGGGTACAATGTGGAGGTAGATATCTTTAGTGTATCAGACAACACTCTCAGAGACCTAGATAGCCTTGAGGGACATCCTAACTTCTACGAAAGAAAAAAGACAGATATACTAGCAAAAGGTAAGCGATATACTTGTTGGTTGTACTTCAATAGAACGCACTCAGCAGATGGCGAGGTACTACACAACACCTATACTCAATCACCATTACGCTCATATCTATTTGACAGAGAGGAAGAGGTACTTCCTTCTTGCAATCAATTTGTATTCGATGATGTGTCAGCAGATGATGAATCTCCGATTTGTGTAGACTGCTATCACGATTTAGAATATGATGGATTCAACAACTACCATTGCACAGGATGTGATGGTTGGTTTGCTGAAGATGAAATCGTTCACTTTAATAAGTTTTAATTATGGAAAAATTTGATAAAATTGCTGACTGTGAGGTCAGAGAGGTAGAAATAAAATTAGAAGGTGATGCAAAACTAAATGTTTACAAATCAATTCTAATTCGATTTGCTGAGGATGGTGACAATCCAATTTGGCTACACGATTCCGAAAAGAATAATGGAGTAAGGTTTCACTATGAAAACCTATACAAAATTCTTGAAGAATGGGGATATGATTACGATGAGATAGTAGATTATGCCCTTGATTCATTATAAATGGGACAACTAATAATATATCACAAAGGACAGAGGCTTGAGTATCTAATCAACACTAAGGTAGCCAACAATGTTATAGACAAAGCTATTGAGGATATACTCAAGTGCTTCCCTAGTGATGCAATTGTAGAATTTAATAAACTATTTTAATTATGAAATTTACTTTAGAACAAATAGAGAGAATAGCCGAAGACATCACAAGTGATAATTCTTGGGTAAACGACAGTCATACTAAAGCAGAACACAATGGAATATGTGATGGAATGACAAGACTTATTAATCATTTAAAAGAAATAAGCCATGCCGAATCATGTTTATAATACCTTATATGGTACAGACAAGCCAAAGACAATGGAACTATTCCATAACGCTTCCAAAGAACTTAATGGAGGATTGGCAATGTTGCTAATGCCTAGACCACAAGAACAAGAAGATAATTGGTATCATTGGAATCTAGACAATTGGGGAACTAAGTGGGGATGCTACGAACAAGATGTTGATGGAGACCAACTGCATTTCACAACTGCTTGGTCTAGAATCAGCGATGAACTTGTAGATATGATAGGGTTACACTTTCCAAACTTTACTCTTGAGTATGAAGAAGAACAAGGGTGGGGAGGTCAGATAATCTATAAGAATGGAGAACTATACCAACACGAGACATACGACATTCCCGAATGGGGAGCTGAAGCAGAGACAGAGTATGGTGGTGATGTTTATTATTTAGACAGTGACTATGAAAAGCTTGGACATACATACCCTAGAGGGTGGTATTATAGTATGTCATTGGAAGAGCCTGTAGAATCTTCAGTAAAAATTTTGAATGTTAGAGAGTTTTAATTAAGTTTGTGCTAATAGATGACTCTAGTAGGTTATTTGTTTTTTTGGAGCGAAGGGGTAGCAGATTGTTGCCCCTTTTTTTTGCAAAAAACTTGCATAATTGCATTGTTTGTGTTACCTTTGAGTAAACTTAAAACATAAAACTATGCCTATTTTATCTGATGAACAACTGTTCAATCGTTTTCTTGATGATGACTATCAAGCAAAGCAATTCGAGATTCAACAAAAGACTCCTTACAGGGAACGTAAACCAAAAGAAGAAAACATCATTGATATGGTGCAACTTGCTAATAAAATTTTCCTAAAATGAACAAACATATTTTTCAATCACTGATAGATAACATCACTCAGTATTATGGAATTAACCAAGAGGATTTGTTTACTGAGGCTAAGGATTATAAAAGCATAGAACCAAGACAACTCTTTTTTTATCTGTGTTACAAAAAAGGAATCCCTGCTTTTGATGTCCAGAACTTTCTTCTGGAGAATGATTTTTCAATTCACCAATCCAATATACTTAGAGGTGCAAAAAAAATTGAGGCTAAGATAGAATCAAACTCTGACTATGATATGCTAATTAAAAGATTAGAAATTGTAACTCTTAATGTATAGCGAACTTAACGACATATTCGAACAAGCATTAAAAGATTACAATACTGCTAATCTAGATGGCAAAGACTATGAATCAAGACTTTCTTATGGAATTAAGATTGTAAGATACGAGGAGGACAACTCTGTTGTGATTTACAATACTGCAAGAGGTGGAGATTATTATGAAGAACTTAACGAAGAAGAATATAACATCTTCATCGAAGAGGGATGGCAGATTGGTGTTAATAAAATGGCACTCAAAAAATACACCGATAAGCTAGAATTAATTGAGAAGAAAATCAAGGAAGAGATTAACGGAAGAAACAACTCTCGTTATTTAGATTTCTTGAGAGAGAGCCGAACCAATACATTAAATAAATATTATTACATAACGCAAAAATTAAATCAAAATGTCAAATCAACTTAAAACAATCAAAGTACAAGGTGGTAAAGAATACGCTGAGGTACACACAAGAGTAAACTATTTCCGTTCACAATCACAGTATAAGGATTGGGGAGAAGAAACAGAGGTTATTGCAAAGGCAGATGATATGTCTTGGCTTATAATGAAAACCACTATTACATATCCCGATGGAAGAGTAGCTTCAACAGGACACGCTTATGAAGAAAAAGATGGTAGTAGAATAAACCAACGTAACCATGTGGAGAACTGCGAAACATCAGCTTTAGGTAGAGCCTTGGGTAAGCTT
>Ga0181572_10000973_pt1 | contig 20805 bp, 18 predicted proteins | sample 101ome_26_FD_133004 | JGI IMG/M metagenome (GOLD analysis project Ga0181572, IMG submission 133004) | Coastal salt marsh microbial communities from the Groves Creek Marsh, Skidaway Island, Georgia - 101408AT metaG (megahit assembly) | ecosystem: Environmental > Aquatic > Marine > Intertidal... | reverse complement strand
CTCAGTGCTTTCTGGAACTCGCAGCGATATCGAGCACCTGAAGCCAAACGAGCGCCCACCGCGCAGGTTCCCAGCCCGTTCAGGTCGCCAAACTCGCTGTCCATCAGCTGTGTGAGCGTGAGTTCGTCCCGCCGGTCCGACTCATTGAACACTTCGATCTCAAAGGTGACCTCACCCGTGCCGCTTCGCAACACTCGCGGGGCGACAGTCTTGTAGACCTCAATCTCAGCGGGGGGTTCGACTGTGATTTTATCGAAGTCGACCGGTGCGCCGCCATTACTCCAGCAAGATGAGCTGGTTTGCGGGAATAGGCTTTGCACAAAGTTCGCAGTTTGTGCCGGGTCGCTGGCGTCAGTCACGGCGGCACAACCGCTATTGTTTTTACTCTGTTGCCAGCCTACCAGCATGGGCATGTCGAGCTTGCCGTTGCCGTTGGTGTCCTGACAGAGGACCTCATCGACGTCGAATTCGTGGTAAGTCAGCTCTGCGTCCAATATATCGCCACACTGGTTACTGTTAATGGCGCGATAGGGACCTGCTCCTGATGTCACATCATGGGCTTCTCCCGTCACTGCGGGCAACAACGCGGAGAAGGCGCAGGCGGCACCCCCTAGAACTTCAGTGCCCGTCTCGGCGACCCAGAACCCCAGATCATATCGCTCCTTGGCGGCACGATTTTGGCCAGTGCCAACGGTGATGCCGACTCTCAAACTGATGGTGTCGCCGCTGTTGCAAAACGCGGGCTCTGGATTGACGGCAACGGCGGAAACCCGCATCGAGTTGGCCGTGCAGTGTTTCCCGTTATTGATGACGGGTGGGCAGGCAGCATCCTGAAGCGGTAAGTTCTGCGCCAGCGTCGCACCCTGTTGTCCCAGAAGCATCGACGTAACGAGTACGCAAGAGCTCTTGAATAACAGCGGGAAATGCTTTGAAAGGGGCCATCTAAGCATGACGTTTGGCTGCGGAAATCCACATATGTCGAGTGTAGAGGTGGATCGATCGCAGTAGACTTGCAAAAGGTGTCAATGTGACGGGGGCATGCAATGAAGAGTGGCGCTTTAGCGGTAAATCTATCGGGACAATCTGCACTGGTGACTGGCGCCAGCTCGGGCATTGGAGCAGCGGTTGCTGAAGCCTTGGCTGCGAATGGCGCGCTGGTATGGGTCAATCACCCAGACGAGGCGAGCGTTGAAGCCGCCAGCGCGGTCGTTTCGAGGATTATATCGACGGGCGGGAGCGCGCAGATTGTTCGGGCGGACGTCAGTCGCGAAGCGGATGTATTGGCGATGTTCGAGACGATTGGGCCGGGAGGCCTGGATATTCTGGTCAACAACGCAGGCATTGCTCACGCCAGTCCCATTGAGTCTATGGAGGTTGCGGACTTTGATCGATTAATGAGCGTTCACATGCGAGGCACCTTCCTCTGCACGCGCTCAGCACTACAAATAATGTACGCGCAAAACAGTGGGCGCATTATCAACACTGCCTCTCAGTTGGCCTACATCGGCGCTGCCGGATTCTCGCATTACACGGCGGCCAAGGGGGCGATCCTGTCTTTTACCCGCAGTCTAGCGCTCGAGATCGGTGATCGGTCAATCACAGCTAATTGTGTGGCGCCGGGCGCGACCATGACGCCCATTTTGGCCGATGTGCCGGGTGACATTCTTGAGGCTATTCGCGAAAACATCCCAGCGGGCAGGATTGCCGAGGTTGAGGACATTGTTGGCGCGTATGTTTTCCTCGCGAGCGAGGCCGCCAGTCATTTTAGAGGGCAGTGTCTCAGCCCGAACGGCGGCGACGCCTTTCTCTGATTGCTACGCATCGCCCGGTCAGTGTGTCGCGTGAGGCGACATGTTGCCTGACTAGACACTATTTTTACTGAAATTGATCGCTAAACTGGATTGCAATCTCTGACAAAAAAGCTGAATATATATACAGTACTTTTGAAGGCGAGTGCTTTGAGCGCCAATCCGGACTTGAGCAGTAACTGAGGCCGAGATAGACGTTCTACCGGCATCATCGCAAATACATGAACTCCATTCACAGACAGGGCACAGCAGAGGAGCAAAACATGGATCCGAATAAGCAAAAAGCATTGGACGCGGCGCTGTCACAAATTGAGCGACAGTTTGGCAAGGGTACGGTCATGCGTATGGGTGACCAAGAGCGAGTGGCAATACCCTCTATTTCTACGGGCTCGCTGGGTCTGGATATTGCATTGGGTATTGGCGGTCTCCCCAAGGGCCGTATCGTGGAGATCTACGGTCCGGAATCCTCCGGTAAAACGACGCTGACCCTGCAGGTGATTGCCGAGGCTCAGAAAGCGGGGGGCACTGCCGCATTTATCGATGCAGAGCACGCGCTCGACCCGCAATATGCTGACAAGCTGGGGGTGCAGGTCGATGATCTGATCGTATCCCAGCCAGATACGGGAGAGCAGGCGCTCGAGGTGGCGGAGATGCTCGTGCGCTCCGGGGCTGTCGACGTGTTGGTAGTAGACTCGGTTGCCGCGCTGACTCCCAAAGCAGAGATTGAAGGCGAGATGGGCGATTCTCATGTCGGACTTCAGGCTCGCCTGCTCAGTCAGGCGATGCGAAAGCTGACGGGCGCCATCAAGCAAACCAACTGCTTGGTCATCTTTATCAACCAAATCCGTATGAAGATCGGAGTCATGTTTGGAAGCCCGGAGACAACGACTGGGGGTAATGCGCTGAAGTTTTACTCCTCGGTTCGTCTTGATATCCGCCGCATCGGCGCCGTCAAAGAGGGCGACGAAGTGGTGGGCAATGAAACCCGTGTGAAGGTGGTCAAGAATAAGGTGTCGCCCCCATTTCGACAGGCTGAATTCCAGATTATGTATGGTAGCGGCATCTATCACATGGGCGAGGTGATTGACTGGGGCGTTAAGCTGAACCTGGTCGATAAGTCCGGTGCGTGGTATGCCTACAAGGGCGATAAGATTGGACAGGGCAAGGCGAATGCGGCGCGATTTCTCGAGGAAAACAGCGCAGTAGCCAAAGAGATTGAAGATCAAATTCGTCATCAGATGATGGGGCTGCCATTAGCGGCAGTAGAGACAGAGGCAGCGCCGAGTGAGTTGGAGGCAGATGTAAAGGAAGCGGCCGAATCATCCTGATCTTGTCGTCGGGCCATGGCGGTGCCTGAACATGCTGAGGCGATAACGCCCCTTGAGCTTCGTCGTGCTGCGATGGACTTGCTCGCGCGGCGAGAGCACAGCTCCCAGGAGCTCTCCCAAAAGCTCCAAAAGCGCTGGCGAGACCGCACAGTAGCCTGTGACGACGTAGAGAGTGTTTTGCAGAAGTTGGCTTTGGAAGGGCTGCTCAGTGACGAGCGTTATGCGTCGGCTAGAGCGCGGCAGTTGGCGGGGAGGGGTTACGGCCCGACACGAATTCGAGAAGAATTACGTCAACAAGGTGTCGATCACCATATTGAGAAGGCTTTGGCGCAGGTATGCGCCGAATCCAATGACTGGCTGGCTCACGCTGCCGCAGTCTATGCAAAAAAATATCAGGGGATGCCCATTGTCGGTGACTTCAGTGGCCGACAAAAAGAGAAGGCCAAGCGTCTACGCTTCTTACAGTACCGAGGGTTCGACGCCGCGGTCAGTCGGCGGTTGGTTAACGCTGACGAAAAGGACAGCGCGCTCGACGAATAAGTCGCCTTAATCTTACTCTCGGCTCTCGATATTAGCCCAAAGGTCGCGTGTTTGTCCGGCGACGGCTTTGACCACCATCGCGTTGTCGGGACCCATACGCAGTATTTGTTTCTGAAGCGGCGGGAGCGCCTCGATGGCGGGGTCTTCAAAAATCCATACCGCCTCTTTTCGAAGGAGGCGCGCTTCGGTGAGATCGATTTCGGGCGTTGTGATGATGGCATCGAGCACGCTCAACACGGCGGCATCAAAGGTCTCGGGCGCCTCGCCATAGAAACCCCAGGCTTCTCTGAAGAGTGGTGTGAGCCATGCCAGTGCCTCGGTGATTGCTGCGATATCGAGTTGTCTCAGCCATCCACTCAAGGCGTCATATCTGTCGAATCCCAATGCATCCGCCGTGACTTTGAGTCCGTCATCGCTGATGGGGAAGGGGGTTTTGGGGCGCGCAATCGGTATCAGTTTGTAGGGCACGTCTCCCTGTGCCATCAAATAAACGGCGCTACTGCTCCGCTCAATAATATTGGCGGAGAGCAGGTATTGCTGCCCCGCTGTCCCAAGCGGTATTGCTGCTAGCGCGTCCCGGACCGCATCGTCGCTTTCATTTAAGAGCGGCAGACTCGGCGCAGCCGGTTCTGTTGGCAAAGATTCAGCGGGGTCCATGACAATTTCGGGTTCCGCAGGTGGTGGTATCTCGGGGTCTACCGGAGATTGTTGCTTTGCCGGGGCGGCGTCAGACACCCTAGGGGGGGTGTCGGAGCCACTTGCTGGCTCTTGCGCAGGCCCAAAACCCCAAAAATAAGCAGCACCCGCCACAAGAAGAATGCCTAACGCGATCAGCGCAACGTGTAGGGTAGACACCGCCCCAGATTGCCTTCGCAATCGCGCACTTCCCTCGTCAACTGCTAACTTACTGTTTGTCATTGCGCTGCGCTCGCCTCTCGTTCTCTCACTGCCTTAGAGCATAATGGAGGCTATGAGTTCAATATTGTGATCGTAAAATTTTGGCAGCCTCAACCATATTCGACAATTTCTGCATCGACGCCTCTCTGGGAAGGTATTTCATCCCGCAATCGGGAGCCAGCACGACACGCTCCTTGTCAATGTGGGGTAGGGCGCGTTGCACTCGGCTGACAATGGTGTCAACTGACTCGACTTCGGACGATGAAAGGTCAATGACGCCAAGCAGAATAGTCTGATTTGGCAGCGCCGATAGCACTGAACAATCAAGATTGGATTGGGCTGTTTCTATCGATATTTGGTGGCAGCAGGCTTGATGCAGCTGCGGCAAAAACGAATAACCCTCTGGGCGTTCGTGTATCAAGGCGGCATAACCAAAGCAGATGTGAACACAGGTGGTCCCCGAAGTGTCTTGTAAGGCACTATTGAGTGCCTCAATGCCGTACTCTTCAGCGGCCTGAGGTCTCGCTTGCATATAAGGCTCGTCGAGCTGAATGATATCAGCGCCCGCCGCAAACAGATCCTCTACCTCTTCTCTGACTGCCTCTGCGTAGGCCAACGCCGCTTCCCGAAGGCTGGGGTAAAAATCGTTTTGAGCCTGTTGTGCCATGGTAAACGGCCCGGGCACCGTAAATTTGATCGGTCTGTCAGTCAGGCTTTTAAGGGTTTTAACTTCGTCAACACTGATGGAATGGCGCCGCTTGATGGGGCCTGTAATGCGGGGGACTGGTACCGGTTCTCCGCTGCGATCCAGGGCCTCCCCGGGGTTATCGATGTCAACGCCGTCCAGTGCTGTTGCAAAGTGATTGGAATAGCTTTCGCGGCAGGCCTCGCCATCGGTGATGATATCGAGGCCTGCGGCTAACTGATCGTTGACCGCAAGACGAGTAGCATCCTGAAGCGCTTCCGCAAGGTGCTCCTCTGGCACTCTCCAGAGCTCCGCCGCCCTCGTGCGGGGCGGGAACCGCCCTTTGAGCTTGTTTTTGTCTATCAGCCAGTCTGGCTGGGGGTAGCTACCCACTAGCGAGGTGGGGAATAGGGGTAAAGAGGCCATATCAGAATTTCACGCCATAGAAAGGAGTTGATTGTAACCTGTTCAAAAAGTGTTGATGTGAGAGATCTATCCGCCCTTAACCCTCGATAATTCATGGGATTACGCCACGGCCTTCGAATAGTCTACCAACTTTGATTTGTAGGTTTCACGGGGTAGTGTCCCATGGGGCACCAGTTGGATTTGAGCGGTGACGAGCAAGCGGTTCTTGATCGCTTGCTTGATCCGTTCCGCGAGGTCACCGTTGTCTGGGTTGGTCCCGGGGGCCACCTCAATCACCACCGGCAGGGGAGGGTCCTGAAGCACGCCCTGTGCTGAGGGTTGGATGTTGAACATGCCGGACGTTTCCTTGCTGAAATCCTCTAGCACATTGCGCACTGCGGTCGGGAGCAGGTTGACACCGCGGACAATTAACATGTCATCTGTTCTGCCAATACACCGAATTCTGGCGCCTGTCCTGCCTGTGGGGTTATCTTGCACCGTGACCACGACATGGTCACGGCTGCGGAAGCGAAACAGGGGCATTGCCTCGCGTTTAAGCGCGGTATAGACCAGTTCGCCCTGTGCACCATCTTCCCACGGGATCGGCGCACCGCTCTGCGGATCAATCAGTTCAACATGAACGAACTCTCTCGCCATAAAGTGCATGCCCGCCTCGTCGGCGTCCTCGGCCCACACTGAGAGTGAGATGTCGCCTATTCCCATGGATTCGCGGATCGTGCAGCCAAACGCTTCCTGTATGGTCGCTCGAATCAGTGGATCACCCCCGCCAGGCTCGCCAGCGGTAATCATATTATTGAGGCCCAGCGACTGCGTGTCGATATTGCGCTCGCGACACCAATCTATGAGGTAGAGACCATAGGATGGGGTGCAACTGACCCCGGTTGCGCCAAGGTGTTGTATCGCGCCAACCATGCGCTCGGTATTGCCTGTGCCGACCGGGATAACACTGGCCCCGATCTTATCGAAGCCGTAATACACGGCGCCCGCCACAAAGGGTCCGGCGTTGAAACCGACGACTAAGCGTTGGCCGGGTTTAAAGCCCGCCGCGGTGTAACCGCGGGCGACATTGGTGGCGTACATGTCGAGATCGTTTGCCGTCAACCCCAGATAGCAGGGTACGCCGGTGGTTCCGCTCGTGCTAAATACACGACGCAGAGATTCGGATGGCGCGGCTATATGATTGCCGAAGGGCGGGTAATTGGCTTGAGACTGCCTAATCTCATCTTTCTCAGTAAACGGAAGAGCGGCGATATCATCCAAGTCGCCAACCTGTTCGGGGCTAGAGAACCCCGCCTCAGTGAACTTCTGCTGATAGAACTCAGAATGCGCGAAGAGATAATTGACCTGATCCCGGTAGCTCGCCCTATCCAGCGCAAACTGCTCGGCTACCGGCCGTGTTTCAACCGCCGGATCAAAAATATGGTGGTCTCTCATTACTGGTGCCAGCGCAACGCCGCGCGCGCGACGCGAGCGCCAAAAAGCCTTGCGGTCTCGCGATCAGACTCGGGTGGCGCAACGTCACCGCCCTGATCAACATTGGCTTGCGACATGCAGCCGATGGAGGCTCCCAGTCTATTTGCATCAGCTTCAGAGCCTGCTGAGTGGTTATTGCCCGGCATTTGTCCGAGTCCAACCCAGGCCATACCGTGTTGCATCGCGAAGGTGAAGAACTCGATGAGGGTATTTTGCTTGTCGCCGTTCATGGACCCAGAGTTAGTAAAACCAGCGGCAAGTTTGTCGGCCCACTTTTGCTCCATCCAACGGGTGGATGTGGCTTCCATAAAGCCTTTAAACACCGCGGACGCAGAGCCCATATAGGTCGGTGCGCCAAAAATGAGTACGTCAGCGCTATCGAGCTGGGCTAGCGCGGCGGATTCGGGAGAGTCAATGTCACCTGCCGCGACGATTGAAACGTTGACGCCATCGACGGTTCCGGCCCCTTCGGCGACAGCCTGAGCAATGATTTCAGTGTGGCCGTAACCAGAGTGGTACACCACTGCAATAGAGGTTGGCATGAGATTTCCTTAGCGGTTATCGATGGAACTGTTCATTGTTCGGTGTATGGTCTCCACCCAACCACTTGCGCAGGTCGTCGTGAGCGGTCGCAGCCTTGTCGGCGTTGATTTGCTCTACATCCGCGTGGTCAACGGTCCATTCCATGAGTAATCCGGAGGGATCAAAGCAGTAAAGTGACCAGCAATACCCGTGGTTCAATGGATAAGCTTGGCCGCTTTCAAAATATCCCGCCGCTTCGAGGCGATCTTTGATGGCGTCCTGAGTTTCCTGGTCTACCTTCATGGCAAGATGCCGGAAGCCGCTAGGCTGAAGCTCGGGTCCAAACTCCGCCGCGTCGTCGGCGTCGGCAAACTGAAAGAACGCGAGTGATGAACCGTCCCCAACGTCAAAGAAGCAATGTGCGTAGGTGCGCACTTTGCCAAAAAGATCTGTTCGCTCAGCCCATGTCGCCACGAGGCGATATCCGATGATCTCCTCGTAAAAGTGGCGCATCTCCTCCAGATCCTTGCAGACATAGGCATTGTGGTGCAGTCGAGATCTGATTTGTGCGATGGCATTCATGTTTGCTGTCTCCCCTGGTCAGTATTGATTCAGAACCACTTGGTGAGTTCGATACCGTAGCGAACACCCTGAGCAGGCCAAAGGAAGTTGAATTGCGGTTTGACGCCTGGGATACCCAATATGAACGCGGCATCGGGGCCTGGAGAGTATTCGGTATTGTAGTCCTCGTCGGTCGCATTCTTAACCCAGACGGTGACGGCCCAGTCGTCGGCCGACTCCAGCCCGGCTCGCAAATCAACGAGATCAACAGCGCTGCGCGAGGAGTAATTGTTGGGCTCCCACCAAGTCTCGCCCAAATGCTGCCAATCGGCGCGAGCAAAGAATTCCATACTGCCACCGCCCACGGGGGCGCGAAACTGAAGGCCAACATTTCCCGTCACCTCGCTAACCAGTGGTGCCTGGTTGCCCAGCCAGTCAGCAGACGGTGCCTCTGTAATTTCGCTGTCGGTCAGGCCTAGGCCGAAGTTGAGCGTAAAGTACTGACCCAGCAAGGCGGTTCCCTCTAGCTCAATGCCGGTGTATTCGGCCTCAGGGATGCTGCCCAAGTTTTGGGTGTTGGTATTGGGATCGTAGAAAAAGAAGTACGCGCCCTCGAGCTCGTTAAAAAAGGCGGCCGCAGATAAGCGGAGTCTCCCGTCCAGAAGGTCGCCCTTGGCGCCCACTTCAAAGTTTGTAGAGATCTGCTCATCGAAAATGTCGTCGATGCCGGGATAGAGAATGGCGGTGCCGACTCCAGTCTGATTAAAGCCGCCGCTTCGGAAACCGCGGCTGATATCGCCATAGACAACCCAATTGTCATTGGGGCGCCAACGCAGCGTGGCTTTTGGCTGAAACGCATCCCAGCTTTCTTTGCGCTGTTCACCAAAAACAATACCCAGTCCTGTTGTATCGTAGAGCGGGGGGGTTAACGCTGTATTCTCGCGCTCATCGTGGTCGTAGCGCGCCGCAAGGCTTAGCTCAAGGTTATCGGTGATGTCGAACGCCACCTGTCCAAATACCGCCCAGGCGAAATTGTCCTGCTCATCCGCCAGGATGCCCAATTGTGGACTTGGGTCGGCAGGGTTAACGAACACCGAATCGCGGAAGTCTCTCTGCACGTTGAATACCCCGAGGCCGCGATCAATCTGTGAGCCCGTCGAAATATAACGATCGGTGGAGATAAAATACGCGCCGGCGATCCACTGGGGTCCAGATTCGTTATTGCCAGTGAGCCGGATTTCCTGACTGACTGATTCGACTTCGAGATACTGATTCTGTGATAAGTCAGTGTATTCGTCGCCAGTCAGGAACTTTATGAAGCCACCAAACGGATCGTTATTGAAGAAATTGTAGGGGTGCTCTCGGGGTAGAAAATTGAATTGGTCGCCACTTGAGGTTTCTTCAAGATCATCATACGCAGTGACGCCACTCAGCGTGGCGAAGCCTAGGTCAAAGTCAAACTTGAAGCTGGCGCTGAGAAATTCGCGTTCGTTGTAGCCTGGGTTGTTAACCTGGACGGGAGTATCAGTGTCGTCAGCTTCAACATCGATGATGAAATAGAAAGCCTGTGTTTCGAGCTTGGAGTAGCTAACGCGGAAGTCAGTACTGAGCCTATCGCTCACATCCCAGTTGAGACGAGCACGCATTGAAGCGTCCTCATAAGGATCCGCCTCCTCCCCCAGGTAGGCATTGTCAATATAGCCATCATGGTCGATGTAGCTACCGGCAAGGCGGTACTTAACAGAGCCGTCATCTGATAGCGGGCCACCGACATAGCCCTTAACGCTCCAGCCCGGCGCGGACTCGGCGCCAATGCGAACTTCGCCTTCATGTTCGTCGCCGGGTTCCTTGGTTGTGATCGTGATCGCGCCGCCAATTGCGTTTCGGCCATAAATTGCCCCCTGCGGACCCCGGAGGACTTCCACCTGTTCAATGTCGAACAATTGCTGGTTAAGCTGAGAGGGGTTCGAGAGCAATACGCCATCGATAACCACGGCTGCCGCCAGCTCCGAGTTTCGTGCGGAGGAGATTCCTCTGATGTTGAGGAAGGAATTACCCGTGCTTTGGGTCTGAACCAGCGTTACGTTGGGTGTCAGATCCACAAAGTCTTGCGGTGTCTGGATGCCGCTGGAGCGAATATCCGACTCGGTGAATGCCTTTACCGACACGGGGGCCTCGGCCAATGATTCTGATCTCATGCGCGCCGTTACCACGACCTCTTCGAGGGTTGCTTGGGCACTGGCCTCTGCGGTAGCGATAGCGGCAATCGCTACAGCCATAATGCGTTGACGGGTGAAAATCATCGGATGTCCTCTCAATTGGCTTACTTTCTATCTTTCTATATTTCGATATGCGAATCATAGCCCGCATTTCGAAATTTAATTTGGTACTGTATCCTGCACCGCCCGGATCACTCGCGCAAGCCCGAAAATACAACCCGCCGGAGAACAGTTAGATGGCAGACAAAGGCACTGCAAATCCATCCACCGAGATCTGCGGCTTCGACGCAGACACCATTGTGTTGAGAGGCCAGAATCTTGTCGACGATGTGATGGGGCAGCACTCGCTGACCAGCGCATTTCTATTGCAGGCGCTTGGGGAAGTTCCCACTCCAAGACAGGTCGAGCTCATTGATTTGGTCTTGGTGACGATCATGGAGCACGGGTTGACGCCAAGTGTTGTCGCGTCTCGACTGACTCTGCACGGTGCGCCGGAATCTTTACAGGGTGCGGTCGCAGCCGGTTTGCTGGGGGTCGGTGATCGCTATGCTGGCACCGCGGCCCTTTGCGGAACGGTGCTAGAGTCACTGTTGTTTGAGCAAGATAAGACAGTGGCGGCCGAGGCGCTCGTCGCAGATTACCGGAGTCGTAAGCGCCCTGTGCCGGGTTTTGGGCATCCGATTCATACTGGGAAGGATCCACGGGTCGCAAAATTGCTGGGTTATGTCAGCGAGAGCAGCGCGGCCCTCGCGGCGGCGCAGGCGTTGGAAGTCGCTTTATCCGCGTCACTGGGAAAGCCCTTGGTCATGAATGTGAGCACGGCGCTCGCGGTCGTGATGCTTGAAGCCGGATTGCCGGCGGCATTGATGCGCGGCGTGGTTCTGATCGCACGCTGTGCTGGCTTGGTCGGTCATTTACTGGAAGAAACAGAGCGGCCGGCGGGGGACGCCTTATGGCGCGGTGCTGAGGGTGCCGTCGATTATCAGTCTGACTGAGTCAAGGCATGCGCTATAGCGAGAAAGAGGTTCCGTTGGACGACGGCGTGCTGTCCGTCAGCATTTGGGAACCGGACTCGCCGATTCTTACCCTCGTGTGTGTGCACGGCTGGACACTCGATCGTCATTCCTTCTCTGGCCAGCAGGCTCTTGTGCCGCACGGTGTCAGGCTGGTGGCCTTCGACCGCCGCGGTTTTGGATCCAATAAATTGCCGCCGGGCCTCGATCGGGAACTGGCCGACCTCGATCAGCTTTTTGTCCATTTTCCCTCCCCAGTCTACGCTTTTGGAGTTTCTCAGGGCGCACGTTTGTTGGTCCGGTACGCTGCACAGTCGCCAGGAAGTTTGGCGGGGCTCTTCCTGCAAGGGGGGCTTGTGGATGGGTTGCCCGCTGAGATTAATGAGATTCCCTATGCACGCTATGCGTCTTTATTAAGGCAAGGTAATCAATCCGCGTTTTCCAAGGAATGGTTGGCACATCCGCTGATGCGATCAGGCGTGCCAGCAGAGCAGCTCTCGTCGGTTGCCGAGTTGATCGGTGGGTATGAAGGGCGCGATCTGTTTACCGCGCCGGCGAACTCGATCAGTGATGACCTGTCGGGCGTTTTGCCTTCTGTATTTGCCTCATCCGGCTTGCCCCTGTGGGTGATTGAAGCGGCCCACGAATCTGAGGCCAGGCGCGCGCATGCCCGGTTTTTAATTGAAAAATGTGGTGCTATACCGGTGCCGATGCCCGGGGGGCACCTCTGCCACTTCACTCACGCCGAGGAAATGAATGCGCGACTACTGGCCGCTTTAGGTGCGATCCGTCATGGAGCGGATGGCGGCCAACAAATCGGGAGCCAGCTTTAATCGCTGGCTGATTTTTTCAGCCGCGATTTGCATTTCGCCGAGCCGCTCCTCTACGAACCGATCGACATCAATTTGGCTTGTTGTAGCCGAACTATTGATGGCGCCAACAACACCATAATCAGGCACCGTGATCGGCAGCGCGAGCGATGTGATGCCGTACTCAAGTTCATCACTGATAAATGCGTAGCCTCGTTGGCGGGCGTCCGAGATGCTCAAGAAAAGAGCGTCCGGATCTGTGATGGACTTATCCGTCATAGGCACCACCGGGTGCCGAGTAATGAACTGACGGATTTCATGGTCTTGCCAGCTGGACAAAATGCTCCGTCCGGTGGACGTGAGGAGCGCAGGAAATCGCGTGCCCGTGTTGGCCTGCATACGCAGCACGCGGTGGGTAGAGATGTGAGTGATATAAAGCACATCACCACCGCTAAGAACAGTGAACGAAGCGCTGTGCCCAGTTTTAGTCCGCAGATCCTGTAACGCGGGTCGGATGGTATTGTCGAGATCGAACGTTTCGTTGAATAGGGTGGCGAATACGAGGACCTCTGGTCTCAGTATGAATCGACCCTCTACTTTTCCCACGTACCCCAAATCACACAGTGTCAGAAGGCAGCGGCGAGCGACGGCAGCATTAAGCCCTGTACGTTTAGCCACTTCGGAGAGCGTCATGCTGGGCGTCTCCCGGGAGAAGCTGGTGAGCACGCTCAAGCCTTTGACAAGTGTGGTGAGATGTTCGCGTGACCGCTCTGCGCTCATGTTGCCCACTCGACGCGTGATGGCCTCGAATCATTCATCGGCGAGGGCCACTGTGTCTATCTCTTCCAGTGCGCGTTCCAGTTCATCGACGAGGTCGTCAAAGGTGGCGATCGTTGCCTCGATGGGCGCGGTTGTGGTCATGTCGATGCCCGCTTTTTTAAGAAGTTCTATCGGATAGTCATTCGATCCAGACTTCAGCATGGTGAGGTAGCGCTCTCTCGCGGGCTCACCTTCCTCAAGAATCTGCTTCGCCAGGGCCGTGGCCGCCACAAATGATGTCGAGTACTGGTACACATAAAAGTTGTCACTGCGCAAAAAATGGGGGATTCGACTCCATTCGATTTGGTTGAGCTCATCGGCGTGAACGGCATCGCCATAGTAGGCGGTGAACACTTCTGCGTAAATTTTATTGAGCACCTCTGCTGTCAGTGCGGCGCCCGCTTCCACCTTTGCATGGGCCCTTGCCTCAAAATCTGCAAACGACGCTTGTCGATAAAAGCCGCCGCGAAATTCGTCCAAATATGAGCTCAATAAATAAGCGCGTTCAGCCGCGGATTCGGCTTCTTTGAGCATCTTTTGCATCAGAATTGCTTCGTTGGTCATCGATGCGACTTCGGCGATAAAAGTTCGATAATCACCATAGACCTGTGGCTGCGTTTTTCGCGTGAGATAGCTGTGAATCGAGTGCCCGTACTCGTGCGCCAACGTCGACACGTTACTCAGGGTGCCTTCGTAGTTCATAGAGAGATAAGGTTTTGATGTATAGGTGCCCCAGCTATAGGCTCCACCGCGTTTGCCTCGATTGGCCATAGCATCGACCCAGCCTTCGTCGAAGCCCTGCCAATAAACGTCGATATATTCCTGTCCCAGAGGCGTCAGCGCCTCGGCGACAATCTGCTTGGCTTCCTCAAAATCGATATTTTTGAGAGTGGGTGGAACGATGGGCGCGTAAAGGTCCCAGATTTCCAATCGCTCGACCCCCAATGCTTTTTGACGCAACCGCAAATAACGTTGCAGCGGCGCACTCCCATCCCGCGCGGTTGTGATCAGATTGTCGAAGACTTCTCTTGGAATCGCGTTACTGAAGGTGGCGTGATGCAGTCGTGATTCAAAGCCGCGGGCTCGAGCTAAAAAGACTCTGGCTTTTACATGTCCCTCGTAATTGGCTGCAAGGGTATGGTTAAGCGCCCGGTAGCCAGCAAACAACCCTTTCCAGGCATCTTCGCGCACCCGCCTGTCGGATGAGTGCAGAAGGGCGCCATAACGGGACGACGTAAGTTCCACTTGATTACCCTGTTCATCGAGGATCGCGCCGAATTCCAGATCTGCGCTGTCTATGGCCGTGAAGACGCTATTGAATTTATCGAGAGGATCCGCAGCCATTGCCAGCAACGTCTCTTCCTTCTCTGAGAGCGTGTACGGCCGCATGCGTGCCATTTCTCTCAGGTAATGTGTGTAGATCTCAAGGCCTGGCGTGGCTGCGATGAATTGGTTCAGGGTGTCTTCCGAAATCGCCAAGAGTTCGGGCGAGAAATAGGACAAGGTTTGTTGGTATTGCGAGTACAACCCCTTTGCCTCAGATAAACGCGCAGCATTCTCAGAGATACGGGTATCTTCATAGCTCTTTAGGCCGGCATACACGTAAAGGTTGGCGATGATTCTCTCAACCATTTGTATGGACTCGATCGCTTCCAGCAGGCGACCACCACTCTCGCTGAGTGTGCCTTTGTACTTTGCTATTTCAGGAAGCAGTGAGAGGAATTGTTTTCGATCCGCCTGCCACTCGCTGGCATCTGCATACATATCACGCAGGTCCCATTTGTATTCCTCGGCAATGTCGGCCCGCTCGGGGACTTCGGTTCCAGAGGCGTAGCTCAACATCGGACTAAGGAGAAGTAACGCGAGCGAAAGGAGTGAAGTATGGAGTGGGTGAGTCATCCAAGAGTCCTGAGTAAGGGAGGGGTGAGTCGATGTCCGCTGGGCCCGTCGATCGCATCGGCCACTGAGTTAGCCTAGCCCAACTGGCGAGATCTGACGAGCCTCGGATCAGTTCATAAATGTCGGGGCGCTAAATGGGGGTCGGCGGCGGCGAACCGTTCGCCCGGTGAAGGTTCTGAATAGGTGTCCAACCCTGAAACGGTAATTGCTCCCATGCGGCTGAGATCTAGGCTGCTGTTGTCCCGTTGCGCATCTGACGGAAAACTCAAGTGGGTGACTTCACCGATCAGCAGGTTTGTACCGTTGATGCTCAAAGGGTGGTGTTCTCGAAGCTCGCAGCCAATCTGGAGTGCCGCCGTCTCGACGAATGGAGCGCCAACACCATTTACCCACTCAATGCCAAAGTCACAGGCAACAAACTCTGATTCGTTACGCCCGTAGGAAGCGGATGTTTGGTGCGCCATTGCTGCTTCTTCCAGGGTAAAGCTATTCAGGGTCCAGCTCTGATTGCCCAAAATATTGATGAGTGTGTGCCGTTCGCTTTGCCCTGTTGAGGGTCTCAAAATCATCGCGAGGAGGGGCGGATCGGATCCGAGATGAAAATGGGAAGAGATGATAGCGAGGTTTGTCTGGCCCGCACCGTCGCAGGTGCCAACCAGCATCCCGGGCTTGTATCCGGGCAAGCTGTTAATGAGCATGGCTCGGGGCGTCCGCTCCATCGCCGCGATATCGCCCGGTGACAGAATTTTGCGCTGGGTACTCAAAGGGGCGTCGCCTTCAATCATCACTGGGGTATCGGTTTGCGAAGCGTCTTTCTGCCCACTGCCGGTAAAGCCAGTCCGCTACCGGCTTCACTATCGGCCAAGAAAGAAATCGCCACAGAGCGCCAAGGCGGGTGTGCTGCCATGCTGCGATATTGGCATCGAGGCCAACAATCCAGGTGTCACCGCGCCGGAGATGCAGTGACTTCAGCAGCGTGGACCTGTCTGGCGTGTTGGCGTCAGGCGCAAGATTGTGGATGTCTTGCAGCACCAGCGTGCTGGATTTTAGACGCTCAAGGTGCGCCATTTCTCTCTGGCATAGCGGGCAGCTGCCATCGTAATAAAGGATGTCGGGTTCCTGCATGGTATCGATACGATGCTGATGAGGCGGCGGATGGCACCGGGCGCCAAAGATTTGTGATGGTGTTTGTTCGTTATGATTCAGCGATCAGGGCAGCGATACTCTTTTTAAGCAGCGCTTCGTCTCCCTTTCGGAAACCAACATGGATTTCGCGAATCTGCCCGAATCGATCGATGAGATATCCCGACGGCATGCCGGCTACCGCAAAAGCCCTGCCCAGGTCGCCGCTTTTATCGATCGCGACGGGGTACTCGACCGGATAGCGCTTGAGAAAATCCAGCGCGTCCTCATCAACATAATCCACGCTAACGGCGACAACCCGAAAATCTGCCGCGTCAAAGTCTTTGCTGAGCTTATTTAAAGCCGGAAGCGACAGACGACAAGGGCCACACCAACTGGCCCAGAAGTCGATATAGGTGACTTTGCCAAGGTGAGTCTCGCTCGAGATGGAACCAGAACCGTTGGCAATGAGGGGCAAGCGCCACTGGGGCTGGGGCAGGGGTTCATCGAGTACGACATGCGAGCCGCGCTCCGCCAGGCTAACGGGCGCGATCCACGCCAGACAGACCAAGCCCCAGGCCAGTACCCGCCTTGTAAAAAGCCGCGACGCTGTCGAATGAGACGCCATCAATCCCCTCTGCCTAATTACCGGTTTCGGCCCAGTCGTTCATGAGCGTCGACCCACTCGTTGACGCGGGTGGTTTTGTCCACCCGGGCCGCGCCGGAAAGCGACAATTCGCCCGCCACTACCAACGCCGCCGCAATCTCACAGAGCTTCAGCGCCTTACCTTGACCCTCGCAGCCCAGCATTCGCAGACACTCCCGTTGGGTTGGCAGAGCGGTGCCACCCCCATAGGTGGCCATGATGAGTGCCGGGAGCGTGATGGAGAAATAAAAATCACCTTGCCGGGTCGCACGCTGATAGGTGGTGCACTGATTCGATTCACCAATATTGGCGACGTCCTGGCCGGTGGCCAGATACAGTGCCGCCAAAGCATTGGCCGGATGGTTCGCGTTATTCGATGAATTGGTCAGTATCGCTGAGAGCGTTGATATTTGTTGTCCGTAAGCAATCTGCTCGGGCGCGACGCGCAAGTGCTTCATCAACACTTCCCTCGGCACCGTAATCTCCGCCGTGACGCGGCGGCCGCGGGTTTTAATCAGATTCACAGATGAGGTTTTTTTCTCGGTATCAAAATTTCCCGAGAGCATGTAGTGCAGCATTTCGGGGCGTTGCTCGTGAATCCACTCGCATGCAGCAAAAGTGGCTCGACTCACCATATTTTGGCCGGCAGCGTCTCCGGTTGAATAATCGAAGCGGGTGAAAACCATGCTGTGAGCGTGGTAACTCTCGATGTCGTGGAGCTTGCCCACGGATGTGGTGGTTTCGGCTTTCGCTTTGATTGCCTCAAAATTGTCGTTTAACCAAAGCTGGAAGTCGCGCGCCTGGCGAGAGTTTCTGAAGATAAAGCAGGGGGATCGCTGCATCGATTCCTGAGACACCGTTGTCAGCACGCCGCCAGCCTCCCGGATCACTTTCATGCCCCGGTTATAAGAGGCCAGCATGGTCCCCTCGACCGTGGCCATGGGTACGTAGAACTCCCCTTGGGCATGCTCGCCATTTACAAGCAGCGGTCCAGCGACCCCAATGGGTATTTGGGCGACACCCCAGAAGTTCTCGATGTTGCTTTCCATTTCGTGAGGGTCAAAGGAAAAGCGCTTGGTATGGTCCAGATTCGCGCCGGTTTGCTCCTCAATGAACCGCTGCCGCTCTTCAATAATCTCGGTGCTGTAATCGTCATCGGCATGCCGAGGTATTCGATTTCGGTCGCTCATAAGGCATTGATCCGTGCTTTGGCGTTGTCATATTCGCCGCGTAGTTTAGCGACATAGTCGGCAGTTGTACCCAACGTTTTTACCGCGCCAATGCCTTGCCCGCAGCCCCAGATGTTTTTCCAGGCCTTGGCATCAGTGTTGCCGCCCGAACCGAAATCCATTTTGCTCGGATCACTTTCCGGGAGGTTGTTGGGGTCGAGTCCAGCTGCCTCGATGGAAGGTTTTAAGTAATTGCCGTGAACGCCGGTAAACAAGCTGCTATACACAATATCGTCAGCGCAGTAATCTACAATGGCTTGCTTGTAGGCCTGCTCGGCGTCGGCTTCCTCGGTCGCAATGAATGCGGATCCGATGTATCCCAGATCTGCGCCCATCGCCTGCGCGGCGAGCACTGCATCGCCGGTCGCGATGGCGCCCGATAGCAGCAGTGGTCCGTCGAACCACTCTCGGATCTCTTGAATCAGTGCCATCGGAGAGGTTGTGCCCGCATGGCCACCAGCGCCTGCCGCTACTGCAATTAGGCCATCGGCGCCTTTTTCGATGGCCTTTTTTGCAAACCGATTGTTAATCACGTCGTGAAGGACAATGCCCCCGTAACTGTGAACCATTTCATTGACCCACTCTTTTGCGCCAAGCGAGGTGATCACAATGGGGACTTTGTATTTCACACACATGTCCATGTCGTGCTTGAGCCGGGCATTGGATCCGTGGACGATTTGATTGACAGCAAACGGTGCGGAGGGCGCCTCGGGATGTTCGGCATCATAGGCCGCAAGCTCTGAGGTAATGCGCTGCAGCCACTCCTCCAGCACCGGCTCTGGACGTGCGTTGAGCGCGGGGAAAGAACCCACAACGCCCGCTTTGCACTGCGCTATAACGAGGTTGGGATTGGAGATAATGAACAGTGGTGCGCCGACAACCGGTAGTTGCAGGGCGCCCTGCAGAGAGGGTGGCAAGGCCATGGGGGCTTTCTCCTAATGACTATGATTCGAATGCGTTGGCACCCGCGAAGCTATGGTTTGGGTGCCGTGTTCTGTTACCAGCGGTGGATGGCAATCCGATCCCCTGTGCAGTGCGGCTGTCGGGGCGCATAATGGGGGCCGCACCGTCGAGTTTCGGCATGGTATATGCCAATAGTTTACGGTGCAACCAACTCCAGACGGACAGGCTGCTCTGAATGTACCACCAATACTTCGGTCTCGCTGAGCCTCCTTTCTCTATCGCCGTGAACCCACGTTATCTGTTCATGAGTGGTCAGCATCGCGATGCCTTGGCGCACTTACTTTACGGTGTCGGTAGTGGGGGTGGATTCATTTTGCTGACCGGTGAAGTAGGGACAGGCAAAACGACGCTGAACCGGTGTCTGTTGGACCAATTACCCGGCGACACCGATATCGCGATTATCTTGAATCCTGCATTAAGTGCGGTAGAACTACTCGCCACGGTGTGCGATGAGTTGGCGATCGATTACCCCAAGGGCACCGATAGCCTAAAGGTGCTCACCGACGCCTTGCATCGATTTCTTCTTGCAAACTGCAGAATGGCGAGAAGAACCGTGCTGATGATCGACGAGGCGCAGCACCTCAATTTCGACGTCTTGGAGCAGATCAGATTGCTTACCAATTTAGAAACTGACGAGCGAAAGTTGCTGCAGATTATTCTTATCGGCCAGCCAGAGTTGGCCGCGATGCTCTCACGACCAGAGCTGAGGCAGTTGAATCAAAGAATCACGGCGCGATTTAACCTGACCGCGCTGACGTCCGAAGAGGTGGCGACGTATGTTCGTCATCGCTTGCAGGTTGCGGGCCTCAAAGACAATCGATCGCTGTTCAGCGAGTCGGCCCTGCGCGAGATCTACCGGTTAACTGATGGGATCCCGCGGCTGATTAATCTGGTTTGCGATAGAGCGATGACGGGTGCCTATGGAAGAGGCCAGCAGACGGTGTCAAAAGGCCTTATTCAGGAAGCGGCGCGGGAGGCGTTGGGGATCAATAATGGAGCGGATCGACCCGGATCCGGTCCAAGGAAGGGCAGCGCTGTAAGGCGAATTGGCTTATTGATCGCAGCGACGGCTATAGCCGGTTTCGGTATGGCGGCCTATCTGGGTTTACTCGACCGCCAAGCGCTGGCGACCTTAGCCCCACAGTCCGAGAGTCCGCCGACAGAGGGTTTGCCCCCGCCTTCTGCCTCGCAAGAGACACCCATTTTGCCCACCAACCGCTGGCAGTTGGATCCCGCGCAAGCAGAGGCCGCGCTTTGGGGTCTGCGCTTCGATGTGCCGCTTGAGGGAAATCTGTGCGCTACGGCTTTGGCAACGGGGTGGCAGTGCGAAACGATGCAGTCTGATGTTTGGGACGAGGTGGTGGCGGTAAATCGTCCGGTAATACTGGATTTGCGTCGCGCCGATGGTTTCGCCGCGGCCACCGTCATGCTGAGCATAGAAGGAGATACGGCACTCGTCTGGGATGGACGGGCAGCTTGTGAGATCAGTCTGATGACATTGACAGAGAGTTGGCGGCATCGTTTCCGCTACCTCTGGCAAAGTCCTGATGGCTGGTTTGGTCCGCTTGCCCTCGGCGACAGTGGCCCTGCTGTCCGTCACGTCGTAGAGGCCTTCGCCAGCTTGGACCAATTGCCAGCGCCGCCGCTGGATGTGTTTACAGAGGCTTTGCAACAACGTGTTGTGGCTTTTCAAATGACCGCCGGTCTGGAGGTGGACGGCGTTATCGGAGCGAGAACCTTGCAGGCGCTTAATGACGAATTGGGACGAGGTTGGTCGTCCGAAGGGGCGATAGATGAGCGCGACCTGTCACTCGGAGCGACACCGTGTCGCTGATACTCGACGCGT
>Ga0181572_10000970_pt1 | contig 20845 bp, 21 predicted proteins | sample 101ome_26_FD_133004 | JGI IMG/M metagenome (GOLD analysis project Ga0181572, IMG submission 133004) | Coastal salt marsh microbial communities from the Groves Creek Marsh, Skidaway Island, Georgia - 101408AT metaG (megahit assembly) | ecosystem: Environmental > Aquatic > Marine > Intertidal... | reverse complement strand
GAGACCTATGTCCAGACTAATCGAAAAAGAAGTTAGAAAGCCTCTGGCTGATGAGTTACTGTTCGGTAAGTTGGTTAAAGGCGGAACTGTTAAAGTTGACGTTAAGAATGATTTAATTACACTAAATTATTCTTAGTGAGAATCTTAGTTAGTAATGATGATGGCTATCTTGCTGAAGGAATCAATATTCTTTCTAAAAGACTAAGTAAAAAACATCAAGTTATCATATTTGCCCCTTCAGAGAATAAATCAGCTTCAAGTAGTTCGTTGAGTATTGATAAACCTCTAAAGCCTGTAAAAAAATCCGAATCAGTCTATACAATTAATGGGACCCCGAGTGATAGCGCTCACTTTGCATTATGCGGTTATTTTGAAGAAGAATTTGATTTGGTAATAGCTGGAATTAATTTTGGCCCGAATTTAGGTGATGATGTCATTTATTCTGGAACTGTTGCAGCAGCAATTGAAGGAAGGTTTGTAGGCTTTCCATCAATTGCGATTTCTTTAGCAAGTTGGGAAGGTAAAAATTTTGATACCGCTGCTAAAGTTGCCGAAGTCGTTGTTGATAGTGTTGAGTTTTCTGAGCTTTCAACTAATACCGTGTTAAATATTAATGTACCTGACATTCCTTTTAATGAAATTAAAGGGTTTAAAACTACTAGACTTGGTAAGCGCCATAAATCTGAAAATATTATTCAAGATAAAAAGGATCCCTCTCTTTATTGGATTGGCGAGAACGGAAAAGAAGCTGAGAATGGACCAGGTACTGATTTTTACGCAATTAGAAATAACTATGTCTCAATTACCCCATTGCAAATCGATCTTACTAACAATGATGAAATAGAAAAAGTTGATAACTGGATTAGCAAAATTATCTAATTAATCCATGTATCCCTTAGTGAAACAGTTTTATTCATAACCAACCTGCCATCATTGTCCTCATCTCTACAAAAATAACCATTTCTCTCAAATTGGTAAGATTTATATAGTTCAGCCCCAATCATATTTCTTTCGCAGAAACCATAAGTTGAAACCAGAGACTTAGGGTTAATTAACTCCTCAAAGTTGTCATGTTTACCTGGATTTTCTGTCAAGAATAATCTGTCATAAATTCTAAATTCAGTCGGCATAGCTTGAGTTGCCTCAACAAAATGAATAACACCTTTAACTTTTCTGCCGTCTGAAGGGTTTTTTCCAAGGGTCTCTTTGTCATACTCAGCATATACTGTTGTAATATTTCCATCGAAATCTGTATCAAAAGTAATTGCTTTAATGATGTATGCATTTCTCAATCTAACTTCTTTGCCGATGGATAGTCTTTTGTATTTATTATTTGGAGCAACTTCACAAAAATCATCTCTTTCAATGAAGATTTCTCTAGAGAAGAAAATCTCTCTGTAGCCCATAGTTACATTTTGCGGATGATTCGGAGCTGTTAATGTCTCAATTGTATTTAAAGGGTAATTTTCAATGATAACCCTAATTGGGTCTATAACACCCATGGTTCTGGGAGCATTCTCATTTAAATCATCTCGAATGGCGTCTTCAAATATTTTGATATCAGTCATTGAGTCTACTTTTGATATGCCAACCTTATTAGAGAATAGCTCTAAAGCCTTTGGAGAGCAACCTCTTTTTCTAAGGCCTGAAATTGTTGGCATCCTAGGATCGTCCCAACCAGTTACATGCTTATTCTTTACAAGAATACTTAGTTTTCTTTTTGACATAACCGTATACTCTAAGTTCAGCCTAGAAAATTCATATTGATGAGGTCTATTAGGTTTATTAAAGTCATCAATATTTTCTAAAATCCAGTCATATAGTCTTCTATTATCTTGGAATTCTAAAGTGCACAATGAGTGGGTTATGCCTTCAATTGCATCTGAGATGCAATGAGCAAAATCATACATAGGATAAATACACCAATCATTACCAGTTTGGTGATGGTTTTCAAACCTTATGCGATAAAGAATAGGATCTCTCATACATATGAACGAGCTAGACATATCAATTTTGGCACGAAGCACGCATTGATTTTCCTTCATAGCACCTTTCTTCATTTGATGAAATAACTCTAAATTTTCTTCAACTGATTTTTTCCTGTATGGGCTATTTCTTCCAGGTGTCTTAAGGGTTCCTCTATACTCTCTTGCTTCCTCTGGTGAAAGAAAACAAACATATGCTAAACCTTTTTCGATAAGTTCGATAGCATAATTGAAGAAATATTCAAAATAATTAGAACTAAACTTTTCAGGCTCTTTCCACTTAAAGCCAAGCCAACTAATATCATTTTTAATTGAATTTACAAACTCAATTTCTTCTTTAGAGGGGTTAGTATCATCAAATCTTAAATTACAAGATCCGCTGTATTTATTTGCAATGCCAAAGTTGAGAAATATTGATTTTGCATGACCAATATGAAGGTATCCATTGGGTTCAGGAGGGAAACGAGTCCGAATATCTTTGTGAAGACATGAAGATATATCTTCATCAATTTGATTAAAAATAAAATTTGTAGAAGGGTTTGGGTTAGTATCGGTCATTGCCTTGGAATTATATCATTCAAGTAAATATTATTTGTTTGTCAGCAATCAAATTCTATATTCAAAATCAGTAGAAAGAATTTTTATGTATCTTCTTTGACTTTTTCTACTTAAGAGAATTTGCCTAAAACCAAGTTTAAGTTGGTGAAAAATTCTTTTTATCCAAAATTTAGGACCTCCTTTTGGATTTGATTGCTTGCTAACTGTAGAGAAGGATAAATCTATATTGACCGGATTTTTTATTTTATAGTGGTTGCAGTAATCGAGTTGAATAGCTGCTGCAGGCTCTAACTGGAATGAGTTTATATCATAACAAGATGTAATGTGAGCATCTGTCAATGCAATTCCATTTTTTTTCTCACATGAGATTAATTTCTTGGCTCCAGATGGCCACAAAAGGTAGCATGCGGCTCCAGTTCTATCTTGATAAAGGCTGTAAAGACTATGTTTATTTGATATTTTTAGACTATTTTTTGATATAAATTTTTTTCTGCCTCTATTTTCAAAGTTTATTAAATCAATATTTTTCATCTTACTAAGATTTAGAAGGATTTCTTTTATGTCTTTTGCTAGAAGTGCATCATCTTCAATTATTAAGAGAGGTTCATTTTTTTTTATTACAAATTCCCATGCAGCTTTATGAGAAAAATAACAGGCAACTTCAGTTTTGCGCATAGGCCTTTGCCAATCGTAAAAGTACTTTTTATAAATATTTGGTGTAATACTATCTATATTTTTTGCTCTAAGTATTTCAAACTCAAGTTCCAATTTAGTTAATTGTTTTTTTTGAAAATTAAACCTATCTATTGCACTTGCAAGATTTATTACTAGTACTTTCATTAATCACCACCATCCAGTTTTTTTTCTTGTATGACGATCTTTTGTTCTTTTAAAGACTGTGTCATATTTTTGCAACCTTAGAAAAACCTCCAAAAGAATTTCACCAGTTGGGTGTAACTTTGATATTTTGTCAATTCTCCATCTCATGTTACGAAGAGTATCATCTGTTCCAAATTTAAATACTGAAGTGCCATCAAATAAACTAATTCTTTCATAGTTATCCAAACGTTTTAATTTTTCAGGATCATCCATATTTAAAATGGCATTGGTAATGAATCTCTCAGATTCTTGAATTTTCACAGTATTTAATAAACATGAACATGCAATAGCAATAGCTCTTTCAGTATCATTAGATGAAAAGTCAGCGAAGGTGTCAGCAGCAGATATTAGCCATCGAGTATTAAGATTCTTTAATAAAAATTTTTTTTCCTCTTTCCATAATTTTTCAAAAATTTTAAAGTTTTCACTCGTTTTAAAATCTCTTCTTAACAATACAATGATTTTTGCATGCTCATAACAAAGGGCGCTTTGTCCAGCAAATTCATCTTTTAAAGCCTTAAGGTGGGCTTCAAGGTTATTTGAACTCCCATGTGTATAGGTTATTTTTTCACCATCAATAGTCGTTTTTTTTAGTTTAGAAAATTCTAAATTTATATTGTCAAAAATATAATTAGCACCGCCTCTTCGTACATGCCTAGATATAGAAAACCATTTTTCTAAAATACTTTTATTTCTTCTACTCATTCTTAATCCAAGTAGTGTCTTTTTTTCTATCGCTATCCAAATAGATTTCCTTTTCTTTTTTGGTCATAATATCTATTCTAGGAAACCATGGCAAATGAATAGCTGAAAAATTTCCTCCAACTCTAATTGCGTCATAAAAGTCACCTGTAAAATTTTCCTTATTGTAGATAGCAAATGTTGAGTCTATAGGAGCATAGAATAAATTTAAAGTATTGTGTTTTATTGGAATTCTCCAAAATCTGGCTTCATATTCTCTGACTGAGAAAAACTTTTTAAAGGAAAAAGGTTTTGTTTTGTTAATAGATTGCATAACAGATATACATTCCTCCTCCTCTAGAAGATCAAGTGCAAATCCTGCTTTGAAGACTTTGTAAGTATCAGTAATTTTTTTTAGCTGTTCAATAAAATCTTTAGGTAAATCTGGATTTATTTGTAAATCTGGATCTGTATAGCCGAAATATTTTGGAAGAAGATTGTATATAGGATCTAAAAGACCAACAAAATGACCAAAATTTTTTCTTGAATTGACTATATAAATCTTCTGCTGAGTAGAAAGTTTAGTCAGTATTGTTTTAGTTTCTTTGTCATTTGAAGCGTTATCAATCACTATTGGAGTAATGCCAATTTTGTTAAAGCTTAAAACAATATTATTGACATAAACGCCGTTGTTATAAGAAATAATCAATACTGGGATATTGTCTTTAAGTTCATTTAGTGCTTTTTTGAATTGAGGTACTAAATGTGCGCTTCTTTTTTTTCGGTATAAGCTAATAAGACTTCGATACCATTGTTCTTTCTTCATTATCTCTCCAGCAATGAACTTTTCCAAGTCCGTCTTCTGATAGAATTAAGGTAATAATTAGTTGAAAGAAGGAGTGTTTTGCGTTTTACTGCACTATAAGTTGTCCAGAAAAAAGGAAGTGTTAAAAGTGCAGCTATAAGTTGCGAAAAAATCCCAGTAAAAATAAGAAAAGCATGAAGCATGATGCCATTGAAATCATGATAAAACTTACTGATGTATACGTGCCTTGAAATCATTACTTCGCTTTTGGTTAGAGCAGATACTTCCTTATTAATTCTGGATGAGCCACCATGTTGATGAATAATCTCAACATCACGAATTAATGTTATTGATTTATTAAGCGCTTTAATTCTTTGGGCTAGGTCCATTTCTTCATAATACATCCAGTAATCATTTTCTGCCAAACCATTGATACTTTTAAAAAGTTTAGTTTTTATTAAGAATATTGAACCCGTTACCCACTCAGGGTGCCAAGTTGACTGACTGCTAGGGTATTTTTTTTTAATTTTTTTAAAAAAGACTAACTTATAAATTGATCTGAAAATGCCAATTGTTAACCAAGGATTTAGAAAAGTAACTTCTCTTTCAATACGATTTCCTGGTTTAATTTTTCTACAGGAAACAATTCCAGATTTAGGATCTTTTTCAGAATATGAAACCATTCTATCAATAGTTTTTGAAGAACTAATCTCTGTGTCTGGATTTAAAAATAATAAAAAATTACCAATGGCGAACTTAGCACCGTAATTACAACCACTAGAATATCCATAGTTGCCAATATTTTTGTAAATCTTAATTCTAGGATACTTTTGTTGAAATATTTCAATTTGACCATCTTGAGAGTCATTGTCTACAAGAATAACTTCAAAGCCCCCCTTGGGTGAATGTTTATAGATAGAGTCAATGCACCTTGATGCTTTCTCCCAACTTCTATAATTTAAGATTATTATTGAGAGTCTCATTATTCTTTCCAGTGGTCTAAAATCCATGGAGATGGTTTTATATGTCGATACCATTTACCACTTTTACCGACTACCGCTTCTGGTGGGTTTGGTAAGCCATGGAAAAGAATAATTTTTGCACCTTTTGGAATTGAAGGAGCTACAAACCATGACATAATCCATGAAGGGCAACACCTATATTTAAAACTTGGAACCCAATCATCAGGCCAGTATTTTAATTTATTTAATTTGTGTATCTCTCTTGAAAGGTATGCCTGCTCATGACGAACTTGGGATTTAACAAGATCAATATTTTTTTCAAAGTACTCAAGCAATTGAGAAAATTGACCAATTTGAAAACGAAAAACAGATGAATTTCCTTCAATTTTAGTAGGTCTCTTCTTATCATGGGCTATTAAAAAATCTCCTGAATATTCAAAGAAGCAGTCTATATTTTCAACAATAACAACGTCAAGATCTAAAAAAAGTGTCTTGCCTTCTAAATTACCAAAATTTTCCTTAAAAACAGTCAATTTTCTCCATCCCCTTTCGGGGGATTGGGCAGGAAGATTTAGCTCGGGAAGCGACTTGATTTCTACTTCACTCCTAATATTAGTTCCATCATCAGTAAAACAAATGAATCTAAATGGTAAAGATAAATTCCTTTTTACCATTGAATAAAGTCTATTGACATATTCATAGGAAAATTTATTTCCCCACTTCATACATATCACATTATTCATTTCTCTTAAGTCCAAGTCTTTCTCTCATATATGAGCCATCTTGGACACTCTTGCACCAAGATTGATTTTGAAGATACCAATTAATAGTTTTTTCTATGCCTGATTCAAATGTTTCCTCTGGTTTCCAATTAAGTTCTTCTGAAATTTTTCTAGCATCAATAGCGTATCTGATGTCGTGTCCAGCTCGGTCTGGAACATAACTAATTAGATCTTTATAGCTTTTTTTATCATTACTTCTTATAGGTATTTTTCTATCAAGAATTTCACAAATTTTTTCTACGACATCAATATTCTTCTTTTCATTGAATCCACCAATATTATATGTTTCACCAAGTTTGCCATTCAAAGCAACTCTCAGAAGCGCCTTGACATGATCTTCAACATAAAGCCAATCTCTAGTTTGTTGCCCATTACCATAAATTGGAATCGGTTTACCCTCTATAGAATTGAGAATTACAAGTGGTATAAGTTTTTCAGGGAATTGGTAAGGGCCATAATTATTTGAGCAATTTGTAATAATAATAGGGAGATTGAAAGTTCTATGCCATGCTCTTACAAGATGATCAGAACTAGCTTTCGAAGCAGAATATGGTGAGCTCGGGGCATAGGCTGAGTTCTCAGTAAATAATTCATCTACATCCCCTAAATCTCCATAAACTTCATCGGTAGATATATGATGAAATCTAAAAAGTTGTTTTTTGTTTGGTTTTAATTTTTTAATATATTTTAGGGAAGCTTCAAGTAGATTGTATGTTCCAATAATATTGGTTTGAATGAAATCTTTTGGGCCGTCTATTGACCTATCAACATGAGATTCTGCAGCCAAATGCATTACTAGATCTGGTTGAAAAGTGTTAAATAAATTTTCAATTTCTTCGAAATTAACTATATCAGTACAAGTAAATTTGTAACGGTTATGATTCGATATTTCAGATAATGATTCTAAATTGCCAGCGTAAGTTAATTTATCGACATTGAGAACTTCATAATTTGTATTTTGAAGCAAATATCTTATAAGTGCCGAACCAATGAAACCTGCACCCCCGGTAACAAGAATTTTTCTATCTGGAAGCATAAAATTTTTTAATAGTTTCTACTACTCTATAGATATCGTCATCTGACAGACTTTGATGTAATGGTAAATTTAAAGTAAATTGAGATGCGTAATCGGAATTGGGGTAAAGCCCATAAGAAAACTTCTTAAAAAAGTTTACTTTATGCAAGGGCCAATACCTAAAAGTAGTATAAATGTCATTTTGGATGAGATATTTTGCAAGATTATCTCTTTCATTAGTTTGAATCCAGAAAAAATAAAATGATGACTCATGATCAAATTTAACTACTGGGGGTATAACAATGTCGCCAACATCATTTAACTCAGAGGCATAGTAGTTAAAAATTTCTTTCCTTCTAGAGATGAAATTCTTAAGCTTCTTTAGTTGTTGATTTCCAATACCAGCAGTAAGATTATTCATAATAGCTCTTCTTCCAGGCGAATTCATTTCAAATTCCCACCAATTACCATTTCCTGTAGATGAAGAGTCCAGTCCACTTTTAGCCTTCTTAGGAAGTCCTAAATATAGCAATTCCTCGGCAAGAATTCTATTTGTATCATCTGCAATAAAAATCATGCCTCCATCACCTGTAGTAAGAGTTTTCATTGCGTCGAAAGACCACATACCAAAATCTCCCAATGTTCCACATGCCTGTCCCTTATAAAAACTTCTTACAGCACAAGCGGAGTCTTCAATAATCTTAATTTCTTTAATGCTGCATAGTTCAGTTATTTCATCCATATCGCAGGGGAATCCACCATAATGTGTAATATAGATTGCTTTTGTTTTTTCTGAAATTAAAGGTTCAATATCTTTTGCTCTTACATTGAGTGTGTTTTTATCAACATCTGAAAAAACTAATTTTGCACCTGATTCTATAACCGCACTTCCAATAGAAGGGAAAGAGATTGAAGGGACAATTATTTCATCACCAGCGCTGAAACCAAAAATCTTAGTTGATAAAAAAATTGCCTCAGTACAACTGGTTGTGGATAAAAAACTTTCTGGATTTGAATTTAACTGTTTTGCAAAACCTTCTTCAAATTTTCTAACTTCATCTCCCTTGCCAATCCAATTGCTCATAAATATTTTTGATAAGCTATCGAGTTCTTCTTTGCCTAAACTTGGCTGAAATAGATTAATCATAATTACTATTTTATATGCAGAAAAAGAAATAAAAAAAACTATAGTTAGAAATTTATTTCTCTAAAAGGCGGGAGATTTGCATCCTTATGTGAAGTAATGACTGAGCCATCAATATTTCCCCAATCTATATTGATTAAAGGATCACTGTAATGAAATCCCTTCTCATGAGATGGTGAATAGTAGTTGTCAACTTTGTATGAAATTATTGCACTTTTACTTAGTACTAAGAATCCATGGGCAAAGCCACGAGGAATATATATTTGTTCTTTTTTATTTGAGTCAAGTATGTAAGAGACATATTTGCCGAATGTTTTGCTTTCTTTTCTAATATCTACCGCAATATCTAAGACCTTGCCATTAACAGCTTTCACTAGTTTTGATTGTGCGAAGGGTTCTTCTTGAAAGTGTAGGCCTCTTAAGGTATTTTTAGCTGATTTTGATTCATTTTCTTGAACAAAATTTATTTTTTTGTTCAGTATATTTTCAAACTCATTTTGTCTAAATATCTCTGCGAAATATCCCCTTTCGTCATAAATAATTTCAGGACTTATTACAATAATATCTGGTATTCCGAGCGGGGTGAACTTCATATTTCTCTATATCTTTTTATAAGATACTGGCCATATTGGTTATTTTTAAGTTTTTCTGCTAGTTCTAATACTTGGGTTCTATCAATATATCCCATTTCATAAGCAACTTCTTCAATACAAGATACCTTGAGTCCTTGTCTCTTTTCTATTGTCTCAATAAAAGTAGATGCTTCAAGAAGGCTCTCATGGGTACCTGTGTCAAGCCATGCAAATCCTCTACCCATTAATTCAACAGACAAACTTTTTTCATGTAAATAGGCTTGGTTTAAGCTTGTAATTTCAAGTTCACCTCTATTGGAAGGAAGAATTTTTTTTGCTTTGCTAATCACATCATTTGGATAGAAATAAAGACCAGTAACTGCGTAATTTGTCTTTGGATTATTTGGCTTCTCCTCAATGCTAATTGCCAGCCCTTTGGAATCAAACTCAACGACCCCATACCTTTCAGGATCATTAACATGATATCCAAATACCGTTGCTAATCCTTTATCGGTGTTTTCTACTGCAGAACTAAGCATTTCTGGAAGACCATGACCATAGAAAATATTATCTCCCAAAATAAGACAAACATTATCATCACCAATAAATTTCTCGCCAATTAGGAAAGCTTGGGCTATTCCTTCAGGATTGGATTGGACTTCGTAACTAATTTTAATTCCAATATCTTTTCCACTGCCTAGAAGCTCCTCAAATCTTGATATGTCTTTAGGCGTTGAGATAATCAAGACTTCTTTAATTCTGGATAACATAAGAACAGATAACGGATAGTAAATCATGGGCTTGTCGTAGACAGGCATTAACTGCTTAGATACAGACTTGGTTATGGGAAAGAGTCTTGTTCCAGAACCGCCAGCTAAAATTATTCCTTTCATGGTTTAGTTTCTCTTATGTGCTTATTAAAAATAGTTTAATAGTTTAGTGCGATTTCTCAAAAAAAACATACCATTGATTAGATCTAGCTATAAGATCTTGAAAATACTGATTACATGTGCCAATATCTAGATCAACATCTTCAGAAATAACCCTGTCAATTTGACGGGAAAGTTCTTCCTCATTGTTTGCAGGTAATGCTACGCCAAGTTGTCTAAACATTAAACCTATATCGAAATCTAATTTCAGTTTTTTGGGATACATAAAATCAATGCATGGTGTACCCATTACAAAACAATCAATTGAGGCAGATGACCAAAAAGCTATTGCAAATTTTGCTTGTTGAGCTAATAGAAAGATATGGTCATTTGAGAATGTTATTTTATTGTTTGATATGGATAAATGATCCCAGTAGTCATCTTCACCTCGAGGATGTTTCTTAACAATGATTTGATATTTTTTAAATTTAGAAGAAATGACCTTGACAGTTGAATCAATTAGAGTTTTTTGTGTTTCTTTGTCTAAGTGATAATCAACCCCTCTACTTATGATAAGAATTTTTGTTAAATTTTTGTCAGAAGAATATCCTGAATCAGATTTTAGGTAAGAAATCCATTCTTTGGAATATTTTGGGTGCCCAATGTAAAGTGGTTCATAGCCATCAATAACATAATCACTTTTCACAAAATCTAAGTCATTAGGATGACCTAAAAGAATAAATTTATTAGATGAAGAACCTTTTTTAAGAGTCGGATAAGATCCTGGCCCAACATTCATATGCACGCCTGCTGCATGAGGGAAATAGTAGAAATTAGAGTTTGTAAAAATACTTTCATGCCATTTTCTAAGGTTGCTATGCTTGCTTAAATTTCTGAATTCAAGAAAGATCATGTTTTTCTTCTTTAAGTCATCAAATGAGAGATTTAAACAAATATTTTTTATATAGACATACTTCAATAAATTATCAAAAAACTTGAAAAAGTGTTTGTTTATTGATGCTGAATATTTGATATGAAGCTTTTCTCCAATTCGTCTTGCTCTTCTTGAGAACCAGCCCAAAGTGCAAACCTTTATTTCAGAGTGGCTCTTTAGAAATTCATTTAGAAATTTGTTCAGTTTTATATTTTCTCTAACACCATTTGACAAATATATAATTTGGATTGGAGTATTTGAATTTATTAGTTTTTTTATAATTGGGAGAACCCAGTCAAGTTCACCAGCTGAGGAATATAAAAAGAATATGGCTTTAGATGAGGACAATTATGATGATCTTAAATTTATTTTTCTATAATACATTCTTACACTTGTTACAAGAAAATTTTATTAAAAAATATTTCAATTCTTAGTTATGAAAATTTTTGTAATAAACTTAAAAAAAGATATCAATAGAAGATTGCAAATTTCACAGCGACTTGAGTCCCTTAATCTGGATTACGAGATCTTTGAAGGCACTAATGGGAAAGAGCTTAAAGCGAATGAAATTAATTTGATTTATCAACCATATAATTCCAGAAAAAAAAGAATGAGAGAGTTAACCCATGGTCAAATTGGCTGTGCTTCAAGCCATCTTAATTTGTATATGGAGATTCTTAAACGCGACCTGGAAATGGCATTAATTCTTGAGGATGATGCAGTTCTTATGGATAATTTTGTTGAGGCTATGCAACTAGTAAATTATCTCCCTAAAAATTGGGAAATTTTTCTGCTTGGATATTCGTCTTCCAGGGATATTCCATGCCATTTCAGGGTTCATTTGCCTAAGGAGATCTATAAGTTTGGTGTGGGAGTTTCCCCAAAAAAAAGAGGCTGTCTTCACGGTTATATAATTAACCAAAGAGGAGCAAAAAGAATGATAGAGCATGGAAAAAAACTCTATCAGCCTATTGATATGTACTCTGCAGATTATAGATTTATGAATACATACATCATTTTCCCAAGAGTTGTTTATCAAAATAAAAACTTTGAAAGCTCTATAGGTTATGATTGGGAAAATACAGAGATTCCACACTGGAAAAATTTAAAAATTGTAAATAAAATTAGGGCTCTTAATCACAAAAGAAAAGGAAGAAAGAAAATAATAGGATTGTCACTCAGTTGCTTTAAAGCAAAGTTAATCTTTTTGTTAACTAATAAATCACGCAGCTATAGAGACTGAACCTATTCTCCTACTTTCGACAAAGATAGACTCATAAAGAAAATGTAGAAAGCATTAAGGTGTTCTTCGGATATAGAAATGTGGGTTAATCCGAATGTCATGTATCCAACGATTACTAATACACCTATTTTTGAGTTAAGGTTTTCTTGATTTTCAATATGGTATTTCAATAGAATTCTTAATGGGGCGATAAAAAATACCAAAATTGCAACAAGCCCAATCATTCCTGCAGAAACTAAATGAGTAATATATTCATTGTGCAGGTGTGTCTTTGATCTGATTAACTCTTTGTTATTTTTTGAGTATTCAGAAACAACTTTATTTTCATTTCTGAATCCATAGCCAAAAACCGGTGCATCTTTGAATGCTTCTAAGCCGGCCTTCCACATATCTAATCTAATTCCCGAAGAAGTTGATTTCTCTATTCCACTATTCCAACTCGCAATTTCATGGATAGCATCATAGGATCTTTGAGAGATTGTCTGGTTTTGGAAAATTAAAATAGATAAGGTTAAAAATATAAGACTCAAAAATGACTTGAGTTTGATTGAAATGATTGATTTATAGAATAATAGAAAATAGGTGAAACTCAGGAATATGAAAGAAAGCCAAGAGCCTCTACTTCCAGATAGGATAATTACCAACAAACCCATAAAAAAAGCAATAAAAGTCAATATTTTCTTTGATGCGCTTTCAGTAAAAAAATTTGTCAATGAAATAAATAACATCAATGATGTCAAATCTCCTACAACATTAGGATTAATCATCCCAGATGGTCTCTCGACATTATTGAAAAATTGATAGATGCAAATCAACCCTAGGATTATCAAACCTAATTTAACGCTGTTAATAATTTTATTGATTGATATGTCAGCTTGAGAAATGACTAGAAAAATGAAAGGGGCAAACAAGAAATGTATTTTTCTACCTAGATGGCTATAATCGCCTTCAAGTCCATCATGAAAAAAAATGGAAAGAAATATAATCAAAAAATACCCTAGACAAATTAGCGAAAAAAATTGAAATTTTTTGTCTAAGTATGGATTAATTTTCTGTCTGTATGTTGCTATAACTCCAACTATTAGAAGGTAGAATAAAATTAAGTTTCCGAATATTTTTAATGTAACAATCGAAAGAGGAAAAGCAATAATCAGAAATAAAGTTAGATTAGAGAAATTTTCTTTTTTTAAAACTTTTAGCACAGATAATTTGATATAGATTATTACAGTATTTTAATGAATTAAAATATTTAAAAATAAATTTAAGGATACTAGAAATGGTTATAGTAAAAATATTTGCTGGATTGGGAAACCAAATGTTTCAATATGCTTTTGCCAAATCACTTCAAAAAAAAGGATATGAAGTAAAAATTGATCTAGCTTTTGACGATACAAATATTACCAATCCAAGTCAAATCTTCAATTCTTTTGGCATAGATAAATACAATATTGACCTTCCAGTTTGCTCTAAAAGAGATAGGAAAAAATTTAAGACTAACATCCCCAAATTTTTAAGAAAAATAGTGGGTTATAAATCAAAAATTATCAGAGAAAGGGGTTTTAACTACAATAGTTCTTATCTTAATCCAGAAGATGAGAATTATATGATTGGGTTTTTCCAGTCAGAAAAATATTTCAAAAATATAAGAAGTCTTCTTTTAAAAGAATTCACTATTCAAGGTGATACCTCTAATTATTACAAAACTTTAGCTAAGAAAATAACAAATACAAACTGCTCATGTTCTATTCATATAAGAAGAGGCGACTATTTAAGCGATAGGTATGTGAAAACACATCATGTCTGTGATCTTGAATATTTTAATAGGGCTATAAGTGTCGTAGAGAGTAAGTATTTAGATGTAGTTTTTTTTGTGTTTTCAGATGACATTAATTGGGCACAATCAAAATTTAAAAAAGAAAATTTAGTTTTTATTGATGGTGATAACAGGTACCCACAAGAAGACATGCATTTAATGAGCTTGTGCAAACATAATATTCTCTCTAATAGTTCTTATAGTTGGTGGGGTGCTTGGCTTAATCAAAATGAGAGTAAAGAAATTTTTATCCCAAAAAAATGGTTTAAAGATGAAACTCTAGAAAAACAGAGTGTAGATATCCCCTGTCCAGAGTGGAAAAGGGTTTAAGAAATTGGAATAGTTTATGAGTATTGACTTTAGATACGAAAACGATAAAAAGAAGAATGGTTTTTGATATAAATTTTATTTTATTTTTTTTTGTAGTTGTTGGAATTTCCTTGGCTTATACAATTGACGATCTTGCAGTTTTATCTAAAGGCTTTGGAGGCCTCTACAAATCTAATGCTATAGCGGCAAATCTTGGCTCAATAATCTATTTATTTAATCGTGTATTTATATCTCTAACTCTCCCGGCCTTAGGGTTTTTAGTGGATTCTGGCGTCGATCTCAAAAATTTGTTACTAGCTTTTTCCATTTCAAGTTTTCTTATGGTTTTTCTAAAATTTTTAACTTTTCAAAACTCACTAAAGGTAATTTTTCTTATTAAAAGAATTGCAACAATAATATACAAAAATGAATCTCATCATATAACCAAGAAAATCACTGTCAAGATTGACTCCCCTAGGTCTATTGGAATAAAACCAATAATAGCAATGATTATGTTTATTGCAAGTATGACTATTCCCAGTCTAATGGCTGTAGTTTTCTTTGATAATAGAGCTTTTTTTATACAGCTTGGGTTTGCTTTTAACATGATTGGTAGTATCTTAACAATACTTTTTATTGAGAGAAATATCGCTTTGAAGGCTGAGCAAGTGGTAGAAAATAAAATTTCTGATGCAGATTTCATTTCCTCAGTTACTTCAATTATCCTCTCAAGAGCTGTAGGGGCTTTTATTTATGGCCTAATAATGCTTGCAGTTTATTTTATTATTTAGTTATGATAGAGAAATTAAAATTAATATATGAACGAGAGAAATTTAACCCAAAATTAATAGGCCTGATATTTAATGCAGACTTCTTTGAGAGAAGAAGTTTATTTAAAAGATTAGGTAAATTATGTCCAAGTTTAAGTGGTAAATTATTAGATATCGGTTGCGGCTCTATGCCCTATAAAGAATTATTTAGTAAGACTTCTGAATATATAGGAGTCGATTTAATAAGCTCAAATAATAAAATGGCTGATGTTTTATATGATGGGAAAACTATTCCATTTGATGAGAAAGTTTTTGATTCGATATTTTCAACACAGGTTTTGATGTATGTTAGCGATGCTGATAGTTTTTTGAAAGAAGTAAACAGAATAACAAAAACTGGAGGCAAATTTCTGATTAGTACGCCCTTCATGTGGCATGCGCGCAATCCAGATGATTGCGTGCGTTTTTCAATTAATGGACTGTCAAAGTTATTAATAAGTAATGGTTTTGAGATTATTAATCAGAAAAGAAGTTCTAATGCCATTGAAACTTTATTTCAATTGACAGTGCTATATTTTTATAATCAGTATTTTATAAAAAATAAGATCCTGAGAAAACTATCAACTCTAATATTTACAATTCCATTAAATCTTACTGGCTTCATTTTGTCTTATATTTTCCCTACTAATAGAAATTTTTATCTTAATACTATTATTCTTGCAAGAAAAGTAAATCATATAGCTAAGAAATAGAATGCTAAGAAAACTTTTACAGTTAAAAGATTACTTATTTTCAGAGGATTGGTCTTTAATGTTCAAGGCAGTAAATGATAAGAATTTCGAGTACATTGAACAGCCCGATAATGTCGCAAGGGCTGATCCGTTCATTGTTGAATATGCGAATAAGATCTTTATTTTCTTCGAGGAATTTCTTCCTGGTCCGGGTCGTTTAGGATATATAAAGGCTGGTGAATTAGATATTAAATCTAAGAGGATCATTAATAGCAAGGTGATTCTTAAAGAAAATTATCACTTGTCTTACCCTTTTGTATTTAGATATCTAGATGAATGGTATTTAATTCCTGAAAGTAGCCAGAACTTAACAATAGATTTGTATAAATTTTCTGAATTTCCATATAAGTTAAAAAAAATCAAAACCCTAATGGAAGGAATTTGTGCTGTAGATAACACTCTATTTTTTAAAGATAGCTTTGCCTATCTCTTTACCAATGTAAAAAATCAGAGTTCTTTCAGTCAGAATCTTTCTATCTTTTATTCAAAGAGCTTTTTGGAATCTAAATTTGTTGAGCATAATTTAAATCCAGTTTCTACAAATAAAAAATTTTCTAGAATGGCTGGCAGAATTTTTTATGTAGATAACAATATATTCAGGTTTGGCCAAGATTGTAAGACTTCATATGGTAAGACTTTACACAAACTTTGCATAAAAAAATTAAATAAGGTTAACTTTTTAGAGGAATATTGTGAAGAGATAAAAAAACCAGCTGGTATAAGTTTCTCTCATACATATAATCGAAGTGAAAACTTTGAAATAATAGATGTAAAAAAAAGAAATTTTTCTTTTAGAAATATTTATAACAAAGCTAAAAGGCTTTTAAATTAGGATATCTATGAAAATCACTCATGTTCTCTTGGGTAAGGCAGATCCTGAGTTAATGGGAGGTATAAACAAGGTTGTTCATAACCTTGCCACAGAACAGATTAAATTAGGCCACGAAGTAAGAGTTTTTGGAATAGCAGAAGATTATCAGACTATAAAACATCATCATATTTATGAATTAAGTTTATTTCCAAAGAAAAATCAACGCTTTCTTATTCATAATTCTCTAAAAAAAGCAGTCAAGCAATCTTCTGATGATTGGGTATTTCATCTACACTCATCATTTAGACCTGAGATTTATTTAGTTTCAAGGATTTTGAAAAAATATAATTTTCGTTGGGTGCATACTCCACATGGCGGATATACAGATGTCAGCTTAAGAAAGAATTATCTTTTTAAAAAGATCTATTTCTATTTTTTTGAAAAAAGAATTGTTAATGGAGCTTTGGCAATTCAATCTCTTGGAGAAAAGGTTAATGTTGGTAAAGAAAATTCAAAAAAAATTGAAAGAGTTCCTAATGGCTTTGAATTAAGTAGAAATTATAAAGACAAATACACATCTAAAGGGTTGCTCAATATTTGCTTCTGTGGAAGAGTAGAAAAACATTACAAGGGCCTTGATAAGTTATTTCATGCAATTGAAATAATCTCAAAGAAAGATGTAAGACTAATGCTGAATGTTATAGGAGATGGCCCAGATCTCGAATACTTTACTAATTACTGTATTACAAAAAAATTAGACCACATTGTTAACTTCTTAGGAGCAAAATTTGGCCAGGAAAAAATTGGTTTAATTTTGAAAAATGATTTGTTCATTTTAACATCTAGGTCTGAGGGTCTCCCAACAGGTGTATTAGAGGCAGCAAGTTTAGGACTTCCTTTGCTAGTTTCTCAAGAAACAAATCTCGGTTCATATATTTTGAGTTGTTCTTCGGGTTATGTATTAGATTCCAATAATCCCAACGAAATTGCTCAAGAAATAATCAAAGCTGTTAACGATAAATCTTCAGGTGTTCTCGAATTTTTTGGATCTAATGCCAGAAAGATGATAGTTGAACATTTTAACTGGCATAAAATTGCTGTTCAGATGGATAAAAAGATTTACTCCATGGCTTATTCAAAAAATTCATAGACCTTAATATATGCAAACTCCAATTTTTTACAAAGAAACTGAGAGTACAGAGTGGAGCTCATTTGAAGATTTTATATCGTATGCAAATAAACATTTCAACTGGGTTGTTCTTAGAAATTTTGAGTATCTTCCAGATAATTTCTTTGGGAATGATAAAGATGTAGATATTCTCTGTAATGATTTTCCTAATTTTATTCAATCCATGAAATTGAAAAAGCGATCATACGGGACTGCTGCTTACTTTACCACTATAGATTTCAAAATAGTTCATTTTGATGTTAGGTTTTTAGGAGACGGCTACTATGATAAATTATGGGAATATCAAATTTTATCTAATAAGGTTTATACTGATAAAGGTGTTCCAAGACCAGACGATTTAAATTATTTCTACAGCTTGTTGTATCACGCCAAAATTCAAAAGAATTTTTTTAATCCAAATTATATGAAACGAATTCTTGCTTTATCAAAAATCATAGGAGAGAAAAAAATAAAGTTAGAAGATCTAGATAATGATTCATATTTGGCAAATTTATTGAGCTTGTTCATGATTAAAAATCAATATTATTACACCTCGCCTCTTGATATAAACGTAGGAAAGAACAAGAGGTTTTTAAGAAAAATGAGTAAAGTAGTGCTGAAAGGTGAAATTTCTAATATAACTGGCAAAGTTAGATTTATTTCTATTCTACTAAAGGTCCTTGTTTTTATAACTCCAGTTTATTTGAGAAAACTTCTGAAAAAATACTTCAAATGATATACGAAATAAAGGAGTTGCAATCTCTACTTGAAGATAATCTATGTGATGAGCTTGAAAATATAAAATACTCCAGCGACATAGTCGATCCTAAAAAATTTCTTAGTCACAAGCGTTTTGATCTAGCATTTAAGTTATTTTATTTAGATGAGTTAAGTGTCAGAGAAGATCTTGCTAAAAAAATTTACAAAGAGCATATCCGAGCATTCTCCCTTGGAAAATACACTGAACCTGGAGATAAAAATAAAAGAAATATTAATGATTTTTATTCTGCTTTCAATAGGACCTTTAATAATATCAAGGAGAATGGCTTTGATAATAACAAGACTCTAATTGTTTCATCTCCAAGTGGAGATATTGCAAATGGAGCGCACAGAGTAGCTAGCTCTATTTTTCTTAAAAAGAAAGTTGAATTTATTAAACTAAAGACCTTTGATCAAGACTATGACTATAAATTCTTCAAAGACAGGAGAGTCAATGAGTCGCACATGGACGAGGCTGCTAAGAAATTTATTAAGTTTTCTGATAATTCATATGTGGCATTCATATGGCCTTCAGCAAATGGGCATGACAGTTCAATCGAAAAAAAAATACCAAATATAGTTTATAGAAAGAATATCAAATTAAATATTAATGGAGCTCACAACTTATTAAGTCAAATATATTTTAAAGAGCCATGGTTAGGAGACATTTACAATAATTATGCAGGGGCCAAAGTAAAAGTCTTAGAGTGTTTTAAAAATACCAATTCTCTTAGAGTTATTGTTTTTCAGGCTGATAGTATTAAAGATGTTTTGAGGATTAAGGAATCGATAAGAAGGATATTCAATATTGGAAAGCATTCGATTCACATTACTGATACAAAAGAGGAGGCAATAAGAACATCCAATTTAGTATTAAACAATTCGGCAATAAAGTTTCTAAACTTCTCAAAACCAAATAAATTTATCAATTTCAATGAGAATCTTGAAAAAATTAAAAAACATTTGAATGAGAGAAACATTAGCCTAAAAAATTACATTTTTTGGTATAAATCATTATTTTCAATTTTTGGCATTTGTAATAATATCGAAATTGATTACATAGAACTTAGTCCAGGCAAAACAAAACTCCCATTTTCTAAAGAAGTGTCTCTAGACTCAAATCAACTTGTTAAATTGAACTCCTCTGGATTAAATATTTTTATGTTTAATGATTTAAATTTTATTTCTGCAGATTTTGTATTCAACAATCGCGAGGATTTATTTTTAGAAGCAGATGCAAAATGTATTGAAGAGTTATATAGGATTAATAAAGACAAAAATAGCCTAAAGGATAAATTTTTCTCAAACATTAATAGAAATTTCTATTATTCTCGAGCACTTTTAAGAAAATTTATCGTTGTGACTTTAAAAAAATTAGGCTTAATTAAAACTGTAAAAAAATTTTTAATGTTTATGAAGAATAAATAGTATTGGAAGTAATGTTAGGCAAAGAAAAAGAAGTTAGTGTTGACATAATTCTTACAACCTTTAACGAAGACAAAAGCAAGCTAAAAAGATCGATTAATTCGATAATCAATCAAACCTTCATCAATTGGACTCTAATAATCGTTTTTGAGCCTAATGATATCAATGAAGAGTTGTTGCGAGAATATTCTGAAAAATTTGGTAAGATAAGAATTTTTAAAAATCTTAAAAAGATGGGATTTGTTAAATCACTCAATATTGGCATAAGTCATTCAAAATCCAAATATATTGCAAGGCTTGATAGTGATGATGAGTGTTTACCCACGAGATTAGCTAAACAGATTAATTTCTTGGAGAATAATAGTGAAGTAGATATTTTAGGTAGCTGGATTACTTTAGACTGTTCTCCTAGGAAAATTAGAAAATATCCAGAGTTTAATAATGAAATAAAAAAAAGTTTCCTATTGTCTAACGCAATTGCCCACCCCTCAGTAATGTTAAGAGCAAATATTTATAAAAAATACGGTTCTTATAATGAATATTTTAAATTTTCTGAAGATTTAGAACTTT
>Ga0181572_10000957_pt1 | contig 20969 bp, 19 predicted proteins | sample 101ome_26_FD_133004 | JGI IMG/M metagenome (GOLD analysis project Ga0181572, IMG submission 133004) | Coastal salt marsh microbial communities from the Groves Creek Marsh, Skidaway Island, Georgia - 101408AT metaG (megahit assembly) | ecosystem: Environmental > Aquatic > Marine > Intertidal... | reverse complement strand
CAATTAGCCTGGGAAGAAGAAAGCAAACTTCATCGAGAAACGGTAAGCGCCGAAAACGTAGCCGACGTGGTTTCTATGATGAGCGGTATTCCTGTGGCGAAAATTGCACAGGCTGAAAGTTCGAAGTTAGCTCAATTGCCTTCTATTATTTCCTCAAAAATTATCGGCCAAAACGAGGCGGTTCAAAAGGTAGCTAAAGCTATACAGCGCAATCGCGCTGGTCTAAAAGATCCGAACAAACCGATCGGGTCGTTTATATTCTTAGGTCAAACAGGTGTAGGTAAAACACAGTTAGCCAAGGTTTTAGCAGTAGAACTGTTCGACAGTGAAGAGGCTCTTATTCGTATTGATATGAGCGAATACATGGAGAAATTCGCCGTATCCCGCCTTGTCGGGGCACCTCCAGGCTACGTTGGGTATGAAGAAGGAGGCCAGCTCACCGAAAAGGTCAGAAGAAAGCCTTATGCCGTTATCCTGCTCGATGAGATTGAAAAGGCGCATCCAGATATTTTTAACATGCTCCTTCAGGTGCTCGACGACGGATTTTTAACCGACAGTCTTGGGCGTAAAGTTGATTTTAGAAATACGATCATCATTATGACCTCAAATATTGGAGCACGGCAGATCAAGGACTTCGGTCAAGGGGTTGGTTTTGGTACCGCGGCAAAAAAGGCTCAAGAACAAGATTATACGAAGGGAGTCATTGAAAAAGCCTTGAAAAAAGCGTTCGCGCCAGAATTTCTCAATCGTATTGACGACGTGGTAGTGTTCAACGCACTCGAGCGAGAAGACATCAATGAAATCATTCAAATTGAACTTAGAAAAGTCGTTTCACGTATCGAGAATTTGGGATACCACATACAACTTTCGGATGCGGCACAAGAATTCTTAGCAGAAAAAGGGTTTGATAAGCAATACGGTGCTCGTCCGCTCAAAAGAGCCATCCAAAAATATATCGAAGACACCCTTGCAGAAGAAATTGTCAATAGCAGATTAAACGAAGGAGACACCATTGAATTGGATCTGTCAGAAGACAAATCTCAACTTGTTGCAAAAACTCAGAAAACAGAAGATGCCGGTGAAAAAAAGTCATAAATCATGCGATTTATGCACGGATTGAAAGCATTCGTTACAAAACTGAGATTTCTTACTAAAAAGAGCGTTCATTCTTGGGCGCTCTTTACTTTTTAAAGTAATTTTTGCCGCTTAAATCGAAATTACAATCTAGCCCATGATCGTTGTTAAGTTCGGAGGGACCTCGGTTAAAAATCCTGAGGCCCTTAAACAAATGGCTTCTATCGTAGCCTCTCACGCTACACAACATCCCCTAATCGTTGTCGTTTCGGCTTTCGGCGGGGTTACCGACCTCTTACAGCAAATAACTGACGAAGCGCTTGCCAAAAAGGCAACCTACACCACTGGCATAGATCAAATCACAGCGCGAACAGAAGAGAGCCTATCTTTTTGGGGGGGCGATGCCTCAACCCGAGGTGCAGTAAGGCAAATTCTTTCAAGGCTTTCAGAGTGTGCAAAGTCACTATTTGAAGAAACTGAGTCCTCTGATGCCGTTTCTGCTGAAATTCTGGTAACCGGAGAAGCACTGTCTTCTACCGTTATTAGTGGCTATTTAAACGCCTTAGGAACGGCCAACCGTTTAGAAGATAGCAGTCAATTTATAACGGCAATGCACGAGGGCCGCAGAGTCAAAGTCGATTATGCTGCCACCTATAGCGCCTTGCAAAAACTTAAGGAGAAAGAAGGCGTTGTCGTGATGCCTGGTTTTATGGCCAGAACTCCAGAGGGCGCTCTTACCACACTTGGCAGAGGAGGCTCCGATTTCAGCGCTGCCCTGATTGCTAATGGTGTCTCGGCTGACGAATTGTACATCTATACCGATGTCAGTGGGATTTACACAGCAGATCCTCGTTTTGTGCGTCAAGCGAAACCCGTTGAAACGCTTTCATACGAAGAGGCCCTTGAACTTTCTCATTTCGGAGCCAAAGTACTTTATGCCCCCTCTGTACAGCCAGCATTCGAGAAGAAAATTCCGTTAAAGGTTAAAAATACCTTTGATCCGTCTGCACAAGGATCGCTAATCACTTCGAGCGACCTCATCTCAAACAAAGAGACCGTAATTGGCATTAGCCATCTCAATAATATCTCTCTTATCACTGCTGAAGGTGCGGATCTTATCGGCCAAAGAGGATTTACTACGAGGTTCTTCGAAACATTTTCTCAACACAACATAAACATCATCTTGATCACTCAAGCTTCTTCAGAATATTCGCTTTGCGTGGCCATAGATTCAGGAGATGCGGATACGGCTCAGCACGCCTTGAGCGAACGCTTTGAAACGGAGATTCGTACAGGTCGAATGAAACCCTTTCGTATCGAATCTCAATTGAGCATCGTGGCTCTTGTTGGTGAAAACATGAAGAGTCATACCGGTGTAAGTGGAAAGCTCTTTAGCAGCCTTGGAGCGAATCACATCAACATTGTAGCCATCGCGCAGGGGTCATCTGAACGAAACATTTCTTTCGTTATCGATGAAATCAATGTGAAAAAGGCACTAAATACGATCCACGAGCGGTTTTTTGAAAAACAACGCAAGCAGATCAATCTGTTTGTAGTCGGAGTAGGTACTGTAGGTTCTAGACTGCTCAATATACTTGATTTACAACATCAGCATTTACTCGACAAACTTTCTATTGATGCTCGGGTAGTAGGTATTAGTAACTCTAAGAAGATGGCCTTTAATGAGCAAGGACATGAGATCAGCAAATGGAAGCACCATCTTGAAGAAGGAGAACCTGCTGACTTATCCGCACTCATTGCACGCATTAAGTCCCTCAACCTTCGCAATAGTATTCTGATTGACAATACCGCTAGTCACGATGTTTCTGCCTGCTATATGGAGTTGTTGAAAAACGGAATCGGAGTTGTCACCTGCAATAAAATTGCCTGCTCTTCATCACTCAGCAATTACCAAGCGTTACAGCGCGTCAGTATCGACCAAAAAGTTCCCTTTTATTACGAGACCAATGTGGGTGCAGGATTACCCATAATCGACACCCTTAAGAACCTCATTGATTCTGGCGATAGCATCCGCTCTGTTGTAGCTGTGCTTTCAGGAAGTCTTAACTTCATATTCGACACCTATGATGGGCGAACTTCTTTTAAATCCGTTGTTGAAGCGGCCATGGAAGGAGGATACACTGAACCCGATCCGCGTATCGATTTGAGTGGACTCGACGTGAAACGTAAATTGCTCATATTAGCTCGTGAAAGCGGATACGCCTTAGAACTAGAGGATATAGCAACCGAAGCCTTTCTCCCTGAAGGTGCCTTAGAGACCGCTGAGGTTTCTGCTTTCTTACAGCTATTAGAGGCAAATGAAGCACATTTTAAGTCCCTCTATAAAGAAGCGTCTGCACAACAAAAGAAATTGAAATTTGTCGCCGAGCTAAAGGTTTTGAGCGACCATAATGTAGAAGCTAAAGTAGGTTTACAAGGCGTAGATTCTACTTCGGACTACTACACCTTAAGCGGAAGCGACAATATTCTGATCCTGTACACCGATCGCTATCAAAAACAGCCCATGGTTATCAAGGGCGCTGGTGCAGGGGCAGATGTAACAGCTTCTGGAATTTTTGGAGATATCATTAGAGCAAGCAATTACCGTTAAGCCATGAAAGACCAATGTACCGTATGGTGTCCAGCCTCTGTATCCAACTTAAACGTTGGCTTTGACGCCCTAGGCTTTTGCCTATCAGACGCGTACGACATTATGGTATTTAAACGCGTAAGCCAACCAGGGGTTCATCTTGGTGAGTTGACCGGATACCCCACTCCTAGCGTACCTGAAAGTAATATTGCCTGCGTGGCTGCAGCTTCTCTTTTAGAAAAACACGGCGACCCCTCTATCGGAATTGAAATTAGCATTGATAAACGCATCAAGCCTGGCAGTGGCATTGGAAGCAGTGCTGCAAGCGCTGTTGGTGCCGTTACAGGTGTTCAGGCATTGCTAGAAACGACGTTCTCTGAAGCACAACTCCTGGAATCTGCTTTAGACGGTGAACAGATCGCTAGTGGAGCGCGCCATGCTGACAACATCGCACCGGCATTATTCGGAAAATTTTGCCTCATCGTCTCTCAAGACGACCATCGCGTCGTACACCTAGACACTGATTTAGACCTTTATTACGTGGTGGCACATCAACATATAGAAATTAAAACCTCAGATTCTAGAAACAGCTTGCCTCAAGAAATTCCTCTAAAAACAGCCGTAAGCCAATGGAGTTCTTTAGCCGGATTTACAGCTGGATTAGTAACGAATAACCTTGATCTTATGACGCACTGTGCGGTCGATTATGTGGCTGAGCCTGTCAGAAGATCAAGCATTCCACATTTTGACGCCCTTAAGGAGGTCGCATTAGGGCACGGAGCATTTACCTTCGGCATCTCAGGATCTGGACCTTCTGTCTTTGCGCTGTGCGAAGGATCTCAAAAAGCCAAAGAGGTTGCAGATCAGTTCAACGTCTTTTTATCCAAGAATCAAGCTCAAGAATTCAAGATCTATTCTGGACAAATTCACCAACAAGGAGCACATGAAATTTTATAGTCTCTCAAATCCTGACCACAAAGTATCTTTTCGCGAGGCCGTTATAGAAGGGCTTGCTCCGGATCGTTCCTTGTATTTTCCTGAACAGCTTCCAAAAATTGATCCTTCACATTTAGACCCTGATAGTCATAGAAGTTTTGAAAGCCTGAGTTTTGAAGCCCTTTATCCCTTCGTCTCTGAAGACATGAGTCCTGAAGAACTTAAGACGATTATTCAAAAGACTGTACACTTTGACCTCCCGTTAGTTCCCGTTGGTGATTACCTGTCTCTAGAATTGTTTCATGGTCCTACCCTTGCATTTAAGGATATTGGCGCTCGCTTTATGGCAGAATGCTTGGGACTGTTTCATAAAAAGGATCAAAAAACGAAGAAAACTGTAGTATTAGTAGCAACCTCTGGAGACACTGGAGGAGCAGTTGCGAGCGGATTTCTAGGGGTAGAAAATGTCGATGTGGTTATACTTTACCCCGATCAAAAAATCAGCGACGTACAAGAGCTGCAGATGACGACCTTTCACCAAAATATAAAGGCGATAGCAGTACAGGGAACTTTTGACGACTGCCAACGCCTAGTAAAGCAAGCATTTGTTGATGCCGAACTTAAGAGTCAGATCGATCTAACCTCTGCCAATAGCATAAACGTGGCACGTTGGCTCCCACAGATGCTTTATTATTTAAAAACCTTTCACAGCCTTCGTGAAGCCGGAGAAAAGCGAGATCTTATTCTCTCAGTTCCGTCAGGAAACTTCGGAAACAGCTGTGCAGGAATGCTCGCCTATAAAATGGGTATTCCGTTTAAGCGCTTCGTAACAGCTACCAATACCAATGACACAGTGGTGCGCTATCTCGATGGTCAAGGATATCATCCTCAACCTACCGTCCCTACCCTTTCGAACGCCATGGATGTGAGCGACCCCTCTAATTTTTTACGCATACAGGAGTTGTTTGAAGATAAAGAGCTTAAGCACTTCATACACGCCTGCAGCTTTGATGACACGCAAACGATTGAGGCTATCCAGCACATTTACAAAGCGTATCACTACACCGCTGAGCCGCACGGAGCGATCGCCTATTTAGGCTTAGAGAACGAAAAGCTTGACCCTACAAGAGAACTTGGAATTTTTCTTGAAACTGCTCACCCTATTAAATTTGCTGACGCCGTTGAAAAGGCTCTAGAGATAAAGATCGAAGAGCCTGAAGCAATTACCGCTTTACGCGAAAAGAATCGAGAAAAAGGGGCGCTTTCAAACTATCAAGAACTTAAATCGCTACTCTTAAATCATTAAGGGGTTTCTTCTTTTTATTTTTGTACAAAAGTAGAAGATGAAAAACGTAGCCTTACACGAAAAGCACCTTGAAGAAAAAGCAAAGATGATTCCTTTTGCCGGTTTCGAAATGCCCGTTTCTTATACCGGAATTAACGAAGAACATCATCAGGTACGCAACAGATGTGGCGTATTTGACGTCTCACATATGGGTGAATTTAGCGTGAAAGGTCCTGAGGCAAAAACACTTCTAGATCGCTTGTGTAGCAACGATATTAGTAAACTGGTACCCGGAAAAGCACAGTACAACTACATGCCCACCCCTGAGGGAACCGTAGTAGACGACCTTATTGTTTACATGAAAGCCGAGAACGATTACTTAATGGTTGTCAATGCAGCCAACATCGAAAAAGATTTTGCTCACGTACAGGCAGCCAACACATCCATTGGAGCTGAACTTAGGAACCTATCAGATACGATCTCACTTCTAGCGGTGCAAGGGCCAGAGGCTTCTTCATTACTTCAAGAATTCACTGCAGTACAACTTGACGAGATCCCTTTTTATCACTTCATAGAAGCTCCCTTTGGTCCGATTTCATCGGTTTTGATTTCAGCAACGGGATATACCGGTGCAGGGGGCTTTGAATTGTATTGCGCCAATGAAGATGCTAAAGTACTTTGGGATTTGATCCGCTCGAAAGAAATTCCTCCCATCGGTCTTGCCGCAAGAGACACCTTAAGGCTTGAAATGGGATATTGCCTTTACGGAAACGATATAGACGAAACCACCAACGGTCTTGAAGCGGGACTGGGATGGGTGACCAAATTCAATACGCCCTTTATCGGAAGTGATGCACTCCTAAAACGAAAAGAAGAAGGTCTCCAAAAGAAACTGGTAGCCTTTAAAATGCTTGAAAAAGGAGTTCCTCGCAACGGGTACATCTTGAAAAATACACAAGACGCACCTATAGGGCATGTCACCTCAGGAACGGTATCGCCAAGCTTAGGATATGGCATTGGATTGGGATACATCAATGTAGAAGAAGCTCAGATTGGTAATGAGATTACCGTTGAGGTCAGAGCAAAAACATTAAAAGCTACGCTTGTTAAACTTCCGTTTTTGAGTTGATTGTATGCCATCAAAAAAGCGCATTTTAATTCTTGGTGGTAGTGGCTTTATTGGAAGCCATCTCTATAGAGAATTAAGTGCGTTCTACGACACTTATGGCACCTATTGCAGTTCGACCACCTTCAAAGCCAATAACAGGTATTATCGTTACGACGCAGAAAGCGACGATCTTATCGACCTTCTAGTCCAGCTGAAGCCTGATGTGGTGATCTCTTCAATGCGCGGAGATAAAGAAATCCTCAAGATCGTACACCAGCACCTTTGCGAATACCTAGAGCAGCGCCCTGTAAAAATCATAGCGCTGAGTTCAGCCAATGTGTTCGATGCCTATTCAAAGTACCCTTCGTATGAGAACGACAAGACACTATCCGAAAGCACATACGGCCGTTATCAAATCCACATCGAAAATGCTGTAATGCTTTTACCCAAAGAGCAGTGGATGATTGCGCGTATACCAATGGTGTTTGGCAATGGTTCACCGCGGATGAACGAGATGAAATATTGGATTCATGAGAAGCAAGCCATTGAGGTGTTTCCGAACCTTTCATTGAATGTCACTTATGCAAACAAACTCACACAACAATTACACTATTGTATCAATAGAAATAAGAACGGAATCGTTCATTTAGGAAGCAGTGACCTGGTACTGCATGAAGACCTCATCAAAGCTCTAGTAGCCAAATTTGGAAACCATCATCCCGTATACAAAAGAGTGTATACCACAAATGACATACGCTACTTAGCGGTACTCCCCAAAACCAACAAACTACCCAAACATCTTCAGTTTCATGTAAGCGATGTTATAGACCACCATCTAGAGGTATTGTCTTAGATGAAATTCGCTATTTTTACGCTCTAATTTTTAACCTTATGGGAAGAGCTTTTGAGTTTAGAAAAGCGCGAAAAATGAAGCGCTGGGCAGCCATGTCTAAAGCCTTTACTCGTATCGGAAAAGATATTGTGATGGCCGTAAAAGAAGGCGGACCAGACCCAGATGCAAATGCAAGACTCCGCGCGGTTATTCAGAATGCCAAGGCCGTTAACATGCCAAAGGATAATGTTGAACGTGCCATTAAAAGGGCTTCTGACAAATCTCAAGGCGACTACAAGGAGTTATTGTATGAAGGATACGGCCCGCACGGAATCGCTATTTTGGTAGAAACTGCAACCGACAACCCTACCCGTACCGTCGCCAATATTAGAAGTTACTTCAATAAACTAGGTGGCACCTTAGGGACCTCAGGCTCTGTAGAATTTCTTTTTGATCACACCTGCAACTTCAGAATTTCAGCAGCCAACATAGATCTCGAAGAGCTTGAACTTGATCTGATTGATTTCGGAGTAGAAGAAATATTCGAAGATGAAGACGGTATTTTAATCTATGCCCCTTTTGAGGCTTTTGGAAGTCTTCAGAAAGAATTAGAGCAGCGAGAAATTGAGATCCTATCATCAGGCTTTGAACGCATTCCTCAGATCACCAAAGAATTGAATGAAGAACAGGCCGCTGAGATTGAAAAATTACTCGAAAAAATTGAAGAGGACGATGATGTTCAGAACGTTTACCACACTATGAGCGAGTCTTAAAAATCGCATTTGCTTGAAGTAAATCTTCCTCTGTATCTATCCCTATACTGTCGTTGGGGGTTTCAACCATTTGGAGCACTCTTTGATGTTCTAAAAAACGAATTGCCTCTATGCTCTCAGCCTTTTCTAAAGGTCCAATAGGTAGATTCGCGAATTCGACAAGGGCCTTTTTTCTAAAAGCATACACACCCTTATGTTTGAAGTAGGTCACCGCTACCTCTGTATCTCTGCGAAACGGAAGTGCTGCCCTAGAGAAATACAATGCTCTTCCTTTAAGATCGGTAATCACCTTCACTACATTGGGGTTTACTATTTCTTTTTCATCCCGCAAAGTGGTCATGAGAGAAGCAAGGTCTACCTCCCCTTTGTGGTCCGTAGCACAAATCTGAATGAGTCGTTTTAAGCTATCTGTATCGATAAAAGGCTCGTCTCCTTGAACATTAATAATAACATCCGCTTCAATAGACGCCGCAGCCTCTGCCAATCGATCACTTCCGGTAGCATGAGCTGTAGTACTAAAACGCACTTCAGCCCCTATCGCCTTGAGGAGCGTTTCAATCTTCTTACTATCGGTGACCACATATACCGCATCGAATAATCCAGAATTAACGACAGCCTCATACGTACGAACAATAACGGGCTTTCCACCCAGATCACGGATCAGTTTCTCAGGCAAACGTGTTGAAGCCAGCCTCGCTGGAATCATCGCTATGGTTCTCATTGCTCTAATACAGTTTAAGTGTCGTAAAAGTACTCCTTTTCAAAACCCATTAGATAGAGGCGTTCTGAGGCTCTCGTAAAGGCAGTATAAAGCCATTTCAAATGATCGGTGTCAAAACCCTCAGGAGCATAGGGCTTTTCAACAAAAACACGCTTCCATTGCCCACCTTGTGCCTTGTGGCAAGTTATAGCGTAAGAATACTTTACCTGTAAGGCATTAAAATGAGGGTTGTTCTTGATTCCTAAGTACCGCTTGTAATTCGATTTCTCATGTGCATAATCTTCGGCCACATTTTGATAAAGTCGAGATCCATCTTCAAAACTAAGAGAGGGTTGATCCGCCTCTAAAACGTCCAGTAATAAAACTGTGTCGAATGGCGCAATCTCATAGTCTAATAAACGCACTTGAACCTCAGCAAATCGAAAACCGTACAACTCCTTATACCCGTATATCTGTAAGACTTCAACGGTATCTCCGTTAGCGATAAAAGAAACATCTTTAGATTCAGCCAACCAGAAATAATTGTTTTTCACCACCATCAGAGTGTCTCCGACATTCAATTCATTGTCGAGTTGCAAGATCCGCTGTCTGATGTTTTTATTATAGAGATTGGCACGTTTATTCGAACGCACAATAATCGCTGTTTCTTGCAGCCCTACCTCTCTGTAGGCGTCCTCTAGAGCTTCTAACAACTCTGCTCCATCGTTCATTTGCACCAAATCGTCAGCTACGGATAAATCAAAACGAATCGTGGGGTCCTTTCTTACAATAGCATTTCTCAGATGCGTAGCGTTCGACAAAATTGAACTTTCTGCTGCTTGACGCACTACCTCGGTAAGCGTAACGTGAAAGGGCTTTAAATCAAATCGATAGGCAAGTTCTTCTTCATTTAAAGCAATACTCTGAACCTCAGAAACAGGAGGCAACTGAGCGCTGTCTCCAATGAGCAAAAGCGCACAACCCTTTCCGCCATATACAAACTCAAAGAGGTGTTGTAACAATGAATCATTGGCAAACATCCCTTTATCGGGGGTCCGATCAGATAACATTGAAGCTTCATCAACGATGAAAAGGGTATTCACAAATTTATTCTTAGCCAATGTGAATTGAAGGGTTTTACCCGCAGCGCGTTTGGGGTAATACAACAATTTGTGAATGGTGGAAGCTTGGTATCCTGAATACTTCGAGATCACTTTTGCCGCTCTACCCGTTGGAGCGATTTGAACAGTCTGTCCTCCTCTTTTGTTCAACACCTGAATAAGTGCCTTGATCAAAGAAGTCTTTCCGGTACCTGCATACCCTTTTAAAACGAAAAACTTTTTTCGGTTAGGTTCAGTGATAAATCGCTCGAGTTCTTCAAAGGCTTTTCGCTGTGAATCAGTTGGTTCGAACGAAAGTGATTCGACCAGAGAGCTATAGATTTTAAGCGGGATTGAAGCCATAAAACAGATCGAAGATACACATCATTTCATTTAAGGTTAAAAACTTTAGTGATTGAAAAAAAATTGTAGATTTGTTCACATTCAAAATAAAAAACCAAACGATGAAAACTGTTCTCCAGTACGTTCTTCTTGTGGTCTCAGGAGTTCTTGCTTACTTAATTTATTTGTCTGTAATGGCTCCGATCTCGTTTAATAAAGTAAAAGAGGAGCGCTTCTCAGCCGTTATTGAAAAAATGAAAGACATCCGTGATGCTCAGGTTGCGCATCGCTCTATCAATGGAACTTACGCTAAGGATTTTGAATCGTTGATTTCTTTTATTGATACTGGATATTATACATTGACTCAACAGAAAGATTCTTCTTTTATGCGCTACAACCGCATCTACAGAATCGATATGCAAGTAGATACGGTAGTAGTAGATACACTTGGAACAGTTGCCGTTAAGGATTCATTATTTAAAGGCAGCAATGCCTATAAAACACTTCAACGCGTACCTTTTGCACAAAACAACGAACAATTTACCATGAAGGCTGATGTTGTCAACAAGCAAGGCTTCGACGCTCCCGTTTTCGAGGTTTCAGTTGAAAAGAATGTGGTTCTTTACGATCAGCCTAAAGATCTTCTCGCTAAAGAAAATGCTCATGCAAGTATTGAAGAGGTTAACGGAACAACTATAAAAGTTGGTTCATTGACCGAAGTAAGTACATCTGGTAACTGGCCTTCTATCTACGACAAGAAGAAGAACGCCAATTAATACCGATCTATTGAGCTCCGCTGTCGGATCAGATCAAACACAGTTATCCATCCAGGTTCACCTCGATGGATTTTCTGTTTTTAAACAAGAAGATTCAGCCTTTCCTCTGAGCTTTACACAATTTGCAGCACTCAAAGATTGGCTCCAGAAACAAAGCTCGCAGCTCGCTGCTAAGCTGGTGTACACGACCCCAGCTACCCTTGTTCCTGAAGAATTGTTTCAACCTGATCACGCAGCAGACTATTTGAAATACCACTTTCAACAGTCAAATCACGTCGCCTATTCGGCCTTAAAGTCTATGGGGCTCATGGTGGTGTTTTCAGTAGATCAAGATCTCGAAAAAGAGTTGGGATCCCTGGTCTCTGATATGAGCATTACTCACAGTAGTTACGAATTGGTGCGCAGAGCTCTTGCAAGCCCTCATAAAGAGTGGTTGCGCTTTGTTACCATCTTTCATCCAGAGCACTTAGAGGTTGTTTTTCACAAAGGAAATCAACTGATCTCTTACAACCAGTATCCTATTCATGGTGCATTAGACAGCAGTTATTACCTCAAACTTTTGCATACCCAATCTTCATTCAAGAATGAAAAAGCGGCAATCATTTGCTACGAGAACGGATCGCAATGGGGCCAATCAAACTTCAAGAACATTAATGACTGGGCCTCAGAGGCACAGTACATTACTGAGATTTATCCGTTTTTATAGTCCTATCACATGCGGATCATTTCAGGAGTACATAAAGGCAGAAAATTAGTAGCCCCTAAGAAGCTTTCGGCGAGGCCGACTACTGATATGGCTAAAGAAGGATTGTTTAATGTTTTAAACAACCGAGTATCCTTTCAACATAGTAGGGTTCTCGACCTGTTTAGCGGTACCGGAAATATAAGTTTCGAATTCTCTTCCCGGGGGTGTCCATCTATAACAGCTATAGAACAAGATCGTGTGGCGTGTAACTTCATACGAAAAACCGCAGAAGAATTAAATCTTGAAGGATTGGAGGTACACTGCTCGAAGGTAGATCGTTTCATTCAGTCAACAGCCTCAAGCTTTGACCTTATTTTCATGGATCCTCCCTATGCCATTGGCGTCGAAGGTTATGAAAAGGTAATCGCTAGTATTTTTGAGCGCGGGCTACTGGGTGAAGACGGTCTTTTGATTGCCGAGCATTTTAGCAAGTACGATCTAAGTGCCATTGAACACTTTACAGAGGTGCGAACCTACAGTTCAAGCGCCTTCTCTTTTTTCAAAAAATAAAGCAGGTCATAAGCCGGATTCTGTCGTGCCCTATCATTTATCTAGGCCTTAAGTTACCCTAAGGCTCAATCCGCCTACCCTCCAACATCGGGCGCGCTACCCTTAAGCGTTGGTATACATGGCGTTTCACCGCATAGAGTTTACCTGATTTCACTACAGCCGAACTGTACATCCTTTCTGTTGCACTGGTCCTAACCTTACGGTCGACGGGTGTTACCCGCTATGCTGCGCTATGGTGTCCAGACTTTCCTCTTTTGCAAAAACAAAAGCGATAGAGTGACCTGCTTTGGGTCAAAGTTACCATATTGTTGATAAGTCTCCCGCTTTTTCGGCCCTATAGATTGAGCTTCTCAATGGATCAAAACTATATTTGTGTATGGAGCATTTCGTCGTTTCGGCACGTAAATACCGTCCCCAAGCTTTCGAACAGGTTGTTGGTCAAGAGTCTATTACCGCTACTCTTGAAAATGCCATTCGCTCTAATCAATTGGCTCAGGCATTACTCTTTTGTGGACCCAGAGGTGTAGGTAAGACTACTTGTGCGCGCATTGTTGCAAGAGAAGTCAATGCTTTTGCACAGCAACAAGAAACTGGCGAAGATTATGCCTTTAACATCTTCGAGCTCGATGCAGCCTCAAACAATTCGGTAGATGACATCAGAGCACTCACAGAGCAGGTACGCATCCCACCTCAAGTAGGACAATACAAGGTCTACATTATCGATGAGGTGCATATGCTCTCAACAGCTGCATTCAATGCCTTCTTAAAGACCTTAGAAGAGCCCCCAAAGCACGCCATCTTTATCCTAGCGACTACAGAGAAGCACAAGATTTTACCGACCATACTATCGCGTTGTCAGGTATATGATTTTAAGCGTATTAGCATTGAAGACACCGTAGAACATCTCAAAATGATCGCTAAAGATCAAGGGGTGGCCACAGAAGAAGAGGCCCTATTTCACATCGCAAAAAAAGCGGATGGTGCCTTAAGAGATGCCTTATCTCTTTTCGACAGACTTGTAAGTTTTAGTCAAGGTACGCTGAGCATGAATGTCTTGAGTGAACAGCTCAATATTCTCGATCAAGAGACCTACTTCAAGATCACTACCTTAATCAAAGACAGAGACACTTCAGCACTGCTTTTAAAGCTCGATGAACTCTTGCTTAAGGGATACGAAGGACTCCAGCTGCTCATGGGATTATCTGCACACTACAGAGACTTAATGGTGGCCCAAACTCCAGAAACAAGTGCTCTTTTATCTGCCCCATTGTTTAAGGACCGCTATATAGAACAAGCAGCGCAACTAGATACGCACTACCTTATTGAGGCCATTGATTTAATCAATCGCCATTGCCTCAGTTATAAATCGTCAGAACACCAACGATTGGTAATTGAGCTCTGTCTACTGCAACTAGCCTCCTTGGAAGAGGGTCTGAGTAAAAAAAAAAGCCTTATCTAATTTCTCCTGAAGACAGGGCAAAACCACAAGCGCCAATCACAAATGAGGTTCCTATTGAAACTCAAAAAGAAACGGTAAAAGCGACTATAGTAGAAAAGCCCTCTCAGAAAGCGACTCCCCTTTTAAACATACCAGAATCTAAGGGAGTGTCAGGATTATCCCTAGCCGCCATAAAGGCTAAACGTGCTCAAACAGCACTAGAAAAGAGTAAGCAACAAGAAAAGGAGCGTCGCACTAAGCATTTTAATAGTGAAGACTTTGAACGTCATTTAGATCGCTACATCAAGGAACTTGAAGCATCTGGACAAAAGATACTCTCCAGCAATTTTCAATTGGCAAAACGCTCTTATGATTTTGAATCGTGTACTGTAGAATTAGAAGTTCCGAACGATACTATACAAAGAGAACTTCAAATGGCAGCAAACGACGCCCTCTCTTATTTAAGAAATCACTTAGAAAACGACCTTATCACCTTCAGCTATGTGATTTCAAAAGAAGCTCTGGTTTCTGAATATGCCTATACCCCTGAAGAGAAATACCAAAAGCTCGTCTCAAAATATCCCGATATCGAAACGCTTAAAAAACATTTTCATCTCGATCTCTAATCGAGTTTCGATTTGAAGTAGTCGTAGAGCGCAAACTGAGACCGAATGGCCTCTTTCTTGTTTTTCTTATAAGCGTTGTCTTGTTTGGCCGAAAATACACGTGCTTTTTGATTGTCATTCCAGCACAAATCATAGACTTCTATAAGCTCTTGTTTCAAATTATCCTGATAAATAGGAACCCCAACCTCAACGCGATTTTCAATATTTCGCGTCATCCAGTCTGCAGATGAAATAAAAACTTTAGGATCTCCTCCATTGGCAAAAATAAACATCCGTGTATGCTCTAAGAACTTATCTACAACACTGATGGCTCTAATGTTTTCACTCATTCCTTTAACGCCTGGAATAAGACAATTAATTCCACGAATAATCAAGTCTACTTTGACTCCCTCGTTGCTTGCCTTATAGAGCTTATCGATCATCTTATACGAGGTGAAACTATTCATTTTGATGCGTATATAGGCCTCCTTTCCGGCTTTGGCGTTTGCAATCTCTTGTTGAATAAGACGGGTAAAGGTTGACTCGGTATAATGGGGCGAGACGATCAAATGCTTGTACTTTCTCACTTTATAGGTGGTTTCTAGAAAATCGAACACCTTATGAAGCTCTAATAGAATTCCTTTGTGTGCCGTAAACAGTGTATGATCTGTATAAATACGAGCCGTAGACTCATTAAAGTTTCCGGTACTGATGAATCCAAAATACTCTAACCCTTTCGAAGCTGTTTCACGAGTGATTACACAAATTTTCGAATGCACTTTGAGCCCGCGAATACCAAAAACGAGTCGAATACCAGCTTCTTTAAATTTACTCGCATAGTTGATATTGCTTTCTTCATCAAAACGAGCCTGCAATTCGATTTGAACAGTCACATCCTTTCCGTTTTTAGCGGCATTGATAAGTGCTGCTGCGACCTGAGAATTATTGGCCAATCTGTAAATCGTAATTTTGATCTCTTTAACCTTTGGATCTAGAGCCGCTTCTTTTAAGAATCGAATCACGTAGGCGTAATTCTGATAAGGAGTATAGAGCATGTAATCCCTAGAACGAATCTGATCAAATACACTAACCTCTAGCTCAAAGTTCGGAACTGGCAGGGGATCTATCTTATCGTACTGCAATTCGGCTCTTCCCAAATTCGGAAAGCTCATGTAATCTCTTCTATTATGATACCTTCCTCCAGGAATAACACTATCGGTATCCTCAATGCCTATTTTTTCTTTGAGAAAGGTAAGGGTGTCTAGTTTGATGCGTTTGTCGTAAACAAACCTAACAGGATCACTGATCCTTCGGTTACTTACAGAAGTTGAGATCTTCTCTAAAAAGCTCTTTTCTAGATCATCATCGATATCGAGTTCAGCGTCCCGCGTAATCTTAATCATGTGCGCCTCGGCCTGATCGTAATCAAACATAAAGAAGATACGATCTAGACAATGACGAATCACATCATCAAGCATCATCACGTAATTCTTTTCGTTCTCAAGGGGCAAAACCACAAAACGATTTAAACTACTTGGAATCTCAATCAACGCATAATGCACCTCTTGAGAGCGACGTGACAACCTTGATCGAGACTTGTTTTTCACCAAGCGCACAGCGAGATAAGTAGCCGATTCTTTAAGCATCGGAAAGTCTTCAACGGTATTTAAGTCAATGGTGATAAGCTCGGGATTGACTTTAGATAAAAAGTAGTCCGTAACAAAGATTGACTGGTTTTCACTCAGCTCGGTTTCATTGATCAAGTAAATATTATGAGACTTGAGCTCCTCGGTGATGTCTTTCAATATCTTCAAACTCTTGCTCTGTGCATCAATGGTGATCTTAGTGATCATCGCTAAAAGCTTGGTAGCAAGCGTACCTCCTAGCATCTCTTTTCCGGTAGGATCATTATCTACAACACGTTTCACCGTAGCATAACGCACACGAAAGAATTCATCTAGGTTATTGCTGAAGATTCCTAGAAAGCGAATGCGATCAATAATGGGTACCCGTTTATCCGCACTCTCTTGCAAGACGCGTTCATTGAACTGAAGCCAGCTAATTTCACGGTTGATATATGCGTGTTTTGGGGTCGCCATAACTTCTATTTTATCGAAAAATACATATTAAGGAGCAAGTCGTTCTATTCTCCAGGCATCATTGACCATTTGATAACGTATGCGATCGTGTAAGCGATGCGCTCTACCCTGCCAAAATTCTACCTTTTCAGGAACTATTCTATACCCCCCCCAATGCGCAGGCCGTTGGAGTGCCTTATCGCTAAGTGCATCTAAAGCGCTAAGTAGCGTTTCGCGAGAGGAAATCACTTCACTTTGAGGCGAAACAATGGCTCCCCTTTGGCTCCCAACAGGTCGAGAATTAAAATAGGCGTCAGACTCTGAAGTCGAAACCTTAATAGCCTTCCCAGAAAAAATAACCTGCTTTTCTAGACTCGGCCAAAAGAAGGAAGCACTAACCTTATTGTTGGCGTCTATAGCTCTTCCTTTTTCGCTCTTATAATTGGTATAGAACCATAAGGCCTCATCGGTAAAAGACTTCAAGAGCACCACTCTTGACTTCGGATATCCATCCAATCCAATGGTACTGAGATGCATGGCGTTGGCCTCTTCAATTTCAGAGGATTGATCAGCTTGCTGAAACCACTCCTCAAAGAGTGGATGCCAATAATTCGGGAGATCGATTTCATTCAACTCTCCTTTCTCGTACGATTTTCTATAATCGTGTAAGTCCTTCATCCTTAAATATTTAAGCTGAACACCTTGTAGTCGTCTGCCAATTCAATGCACTCAGAAGGAAAAACCTCTGATGCCTCTTCTCGAAATGCATCTAGCGATTTGTAACGCGTCGAATAATGACCTAAAATTAGGGTTTTAATTCGAGATTTTTGTGCAATTTGACCGGCTTGAAAAGCGGTAGAATGGCCTGTTTTTTCACACAATGAAAGCTCTGATTTAAGAAAGGTTGATTCGTGATAAAGCACCTCGCTATCTGAAATAAGATCGATCAGTGCTTCGTTATAAGATGTATCACTGCAATACGCGTAAAACCGTCTCCACCCCTCCTCTTTCAACACTTCAAAAAGGAATCCATTAGTATAAATACGATGTTTTAAAGGAAGCGTATGAACTCTAATAGTATCAGATTCATAAATAAGTGCAGGGTCTTTGTGATCCAATTCTATAAAATGTAACGGATAAGAGGTCCAAGAACTTGATGATTTAAGTACTGAAGTAAGTACCTCTTTAATCCCTTTAGGCCCATAGATATGCAAAGGGGCCGTTCTTCCTAGCGCTGCCATCGTGTTCACCAATCCGGGAAGACCGTAGAAATGATCCCCGTGCAAATGCGAAATGAATACACGGTCTATGCTATTCATTTTGACCTTCATACGACGCATCTCTTTTTGTGTACCCTCGCCACAATCAATCAAAAAGCTCTCCTTTCCAATTCTCAGCACTTGAGCGGTCGGATTCGTAATACTTCTAGGAGTTGAAGCATAGCATCCAATTATTCGAAGCTCAGCTTTCATATACCTAAATCACGCTGTATGGCCTCCATTTCAATGAGATCGTTCGCTTCTTCAAGCGTAGGGCACAAAAAAATAGACTCAGGCAAATCATTATAGGTCAACTGCTCTGAAACCAAAACAAAGGTCAGGCCTTTAGCTGACAAGGCCACTGAAAGTTGCTGAAACACCTCTATTTGAGCGTGATCTAAAGTACTTTCGTTCGAGACATACACCACATGGTGCTTTGCTGGGGCTTCACTCTCGAACCAGTTTAAAAGTTGAGCGGACGAAATCTCAGAAGAATTTAAGGTAACGGTATTCAGATTCATAGTAGGCTTACATCGCAGAAGCGAGAAGATACAAAACAGCCATTCGAACTGCAACCCCGTTTTCAACCTGATCAAGAATGATTGCGTCAGAAGAATCAGCGATTTCTGAGCTCAATTCAACGCCGCGATTGATAGGGCCAGGATGCATAATTAGCGGTTTATGATCTAACTGCCCCAATCTTTCACTGGTCAAGCCATATTGCATCACATATTCTCGTGTTGACGGAAAATAAGAATATTCCATACGCTCATTCTGAACGCGTAGCATGTTGACCACGTCTGCCTTTTTAAGCGCCTGGTCAAAATCTAATGCTACCTCAACCCCGAGTGCTTCAATATACCTAGGTATAAGCGACTGCGGTCCGCATACCGTCACAGAGGCTCCCAATTTTTGAAGTGCGAAAATATTAGAGAGTGCGACACGCGAATGCAATATGTCCCCTACAATGAGCACCCGTTTACCCGCAACATCACCAAGCCGCTCGCGAATCGAATAGGCGTCTAGAAGTGCCTGAGTGGGGTGTTCGTGTGCGCCGTCTCCGGCATTTACAATGCGTGCTTTCACATGCTTGGATAAGAACATGGCTGCCCCTGCATGATGATGACGCATCACCACCATATCTACCTTCATTGCGAGAATATTATTGACCGTATCCACCAAGGTCTCGCCTTTCTTGACCGATGATTGTCCAGTCGAAAAGTTAATCACATCTGCAGACAATCGTTTCTCAGCGAGTTCAAATGAGAGCTTTGTTCGCGTACTATTTTCAAAAAAGATATTGGCAATAGTGACATCCCTGAGGCTAGGGACCTTTTTGATCGGTCTACCTAAAACTTCTTTGAACTGATCGGCTGTTTCAAAAACCAACTGAATATCCGATTCGGTTAGATTCTTAATTCCTAGCAAATGAGGTACCGATAGTTGACTCATAGGGTGTTGTTTAAAATATAAACTGCGTCTTCTCCTTCATTCTCCTTCCAACACACCTTGACGCGTTCTTGATTAATCGCGTCTACCTGACGCCCTCTGTAGTTGGGTTGTATGGGCAAGTGTCGGCTAAATCGTCTATCAATAAGCACTAATAGTTCTATGGCCTTGGGACGTCCGAATGACTGTATCGCAGACAAAGCAGATTGTATACTTCTTCCGGTGTACAGTACATCGTCGATAAAGACGACCTTCTTGTTTTCTACCAGAAAATCAATTTTTGTCTTGTTGGCTTTGAGCGGTTCTTGAGATCTTCTAAAGTCATCTCTGAAAAAGGTAATATCGAGATACCCTAAAGACAGATCTTTAATCCCATATTCTTCTCTGAGTAATTCACCCAATCGATTTGCAAAGAAAATACCTCTTGGTTGCAGGCCAATGAGTACCGTTTCCGAAAAATCAAGGTGATGTTCTAATAGTTGATTTGCCAATCGATGAAGCAGCAGATGGATAGCTTTAGAATCGAGAAGAAGCGTTTCTGACATCAACTGAAGAACTTGGTCAGGGCAAAAGTAACAAAAAAGCCCGGGCTTTACCCGGGCTTCTCAAGAATTGACTAGAATTTAGTCACTATTCATTAGACTCCATTTTGTCTTTAAGCGCCTGAAGTTGTGCATTTGCATCACCCAAGGTAGTCTTAGACTCTTCAGCCTGAGAATCAAGACGTTTCTTCGTCTCTTTAAGATTCTTAGCCTCTTGTTCTTTAAACATAGCGGTGTGACTTGCTACAACACGCTTGAAGTCTTTATTAAATTCAATGATCTTAAATGAGGCTTCATCTCCTTTACCCAATTTGGTTCCGTCTTCTTTTTCAAGGTGACGTGATGGAATAAAGGCTACGATATCTTCGTTGAAAGTAATTGTTGCTCCTTTATCTACGATATCGGTGATTTTTGCTTCATGAACAGATCCTTCAGCGAATTCAGTTTCATACTTGTCCCAAGGGTTTTCGGTAGTCTGCTTGTGCCCTAGGCTTAGTTTTCTACCTTCAACATCAAGTTCTAAAACTTCAACTTCAAGAGTGTCTCCTACTGCAACGAATTCAGAAGGATGCTTGATCTTCTTCGTCCATGATAGGTCTGAAATGTAGATCAATCCATCGATTCCTTCTTCGAGTTCTAAGAACACACCGAAGTTGGTGAAGTTTCTTACAATTCCCTTATGACGCGATCCCACTGGATATTTTGAAGTAATATCAGTCCATGGGTCTGGAGTCAATTGCTTGATTCCAAGAGACATCTTACGCTCTTCGCGATCTAGGGTAAGAACTTGAGCCTCAACTTCATCACCAACATTCACAAAATCTTGT
>Ga0181572_10000945_pt1 | contig 21082 bp, 17 predicted proteins | sample 101ome_26_FD_133004 | JGI IMG/M metagenome (GOLD analysis project Ga0181572, IMG submission 133004) | Coastal salt marsh microbial communities from the Groves Creek Marsh, Skidaway Island, Georgia - 101408AT metaG (megahit assembly) | ecosystem: Environmental > Aquatic > Marine > Intertidal... | reverse complement strand
CACGCCGGCGGCGCTGGAAGACCGCTGCTGTCACCGGCATCTGCCGCTGTCGCTGGGCAAACGGGTCGGCGACCGGGTGCAGTGCGGCTATCACGGGCTGGAATTCGACGCGTCGGGCGCCTGCGTCGCGGTGCCGGGACAATCGCGCGTACCGCCGGGCGCCGATATCCGCGCGTATCCCGTCGTCGAACGCTATCGCTATATCTGGATCTGGCCCGGCGACGCGGACAGGGCCGACCCGGCGCTGATCCCCGATTATCACTGGAATGATGACCCGGACTGGATTTCCAACACCGGCTATTTTTACGTCGAGGGGAATCATCAGCTGCTAGTCGACAACCTGCTGGACCTGTCGCACGTGCAGTTCGTCCATGCGACGACGCTCGGCGCCGACGGGGTGACCGACGCGCCGCTGGACACAAGGCGCGACGGCGACCGGGTGCATATCGACCGCTGGATCATGGACAAGCCGCCGCCGGCGATGTTCGCAGGCGCCGGCGACTTTCCCGCCAATGTCGACCGCTGGCAGCTGATCACATGGACAGCACCGACGCATGTGGTCATCGACGCGGGCTGCGCGAATGCCGGCACCGGCGCGCGAGACGGCAACCGCGACGAGGGCATCACCGTCTATTCGAACCACACCATCACGCCCGAAACCGGAAAATCCTGCCACTATTTCTGGCATCACGCGCGCAATTACCGCCTCGATGACGCAGAGCTGACCAAGTTTCTGGCCAATGCCGCCGGCACCGCGTTCGGCGAGGACGTCGACATCCTGGCCGCCCAGCAGCGCAGCATGGACGGCGCCGGCCCGGACTGGCAGGGGATCGATATCAATGCAGATGCCGGCGTACTCCAGGCGCGGCGGGTGGTGGACAGGTTGTTGGCCGCTGAGGCCTAGACTGCCGGAAATCCCCGCCTGCGCGGAGATTACATTTGCAAATGGGCCGGCATTCCCGCGAAGGCGGGAAGACGGCGTCGCGACCTACCCCTCGCCGCGCTCGGCCAGAATGGTCCGCAGGTTCTCCTTCGGCGGCACGATATCCGTGACCAGATCTCGGATCAGCGTCTTGTTGGTCAGCGGGCCGACAGTCGTTCCCTCAGTCGACAGACGCGCAGTGCAGGCGTATTCGGTCTTGCCGTTGACCGCCACCATGCATTCCTTGCAGGCATTCGCATTGACGCAGCTGTAGCGGAACGCCACCGAGGAATCGACATGGGTCCGGATCCATACCACCGCATCCAGCACCGACATGCCTTCGCGGTACGGGACATCGTGGGTTTCGGCCCGACTTTCCTCGCCCGGCGCGCCGCGCTGGATCGTAATCGGCACCGTTTTGGGAAGATCGGTCATAGCGAGGCTCCTACCGGCAGATAATCGGACACCAGCGCACCGGCATCGTCCAGCCGCAAGCGCTGATTGTGCGTCTGCGCCGGATCCGTTTCCTCGTAATCCTCGCGCTGATGCGCGCCACGGCTTTCAGTGCGGTTGATTGCCGCCAGGGTGACGGATTCGGCCGTCAGCAGCGCGGAGCGCAGGTCGTACCAGTCCTGCAGGGTCAGGTTGAATTCGGTGTCGTCGGCGGGCGCGATGCCGTCCAGTTGTGTGCGCATGTCGCGGATTCGATTGAGGGCCGCGGTCAGCTTGTCGCCGGTGCGCAGCACGCCGACCTTGTCCCACATCAGCTGCTGCAGCTCGGCCCACATCTCGCCCAGCGCCGCCATCTCGCCGTTGGCGTCCGTCTGGCGGCCGATCACGCTGTTCAGGAGATCGAGATGTTCTTCCGCGGCGGCATCCGACCAGGCACGGTTGCGCCCGCGCGCGTACTCGGCGGCAAACCTGCCGGCCCGTTCGCCGAACACGAAGGCTTCCGGGATCGCATTGCCCGACAGACGGTTGGCGCCATTGGCGCCGCCGACCGCCTCGCCCGCACCGTAGAGGCCCGGAATGCCGGTTTCCATCTGTCCGTTCACCCGGATACCGCCCATGTGATAGTGGGCGATGGGCGACACCTCGACGGTGCGTTTGGTCAGATCGATGCCGTTATTCGCCAGCTTGTCGATGACCGGGCCGAACGCTTCGCGCAGCTGGTCTTCCGGGATGTGCTGGAAGCTGAGATGCACACCGCCGTTCTCGGTGGCGCGGCCGGCCTCGTTCTCCTTAGTAATGCCGTAGGAAATGATGTCGCGGGTGGTGGTGTATTTTTCCGCGTCCTCGCCGCCGTAGCGATGAAGAAACTCCTCGCCTTCCGCGTTGAACAGACGCCCGCCCAGCTTGTAGCGGAACGGATCCCACATGATGGGGTCCATCCCGACGAGCCGCGGCGCCAGATGTCCGATGGGGAAGAACTGCGGGAATTCCATGTCGATCAGATCGGCGCCGGCGCGCAGCGCCATGGCGTAGGCATCGCCGTTCATGTTGACCGAAGCGCTGTTGCGTGCGTACAGCCGGGTCAGTCCACCCGCCGCCAGGATCACCGCGTTGGCGGCGATGGTGACCGGCGTTTCGTCTTCCAGATTCCAGCCCACGGCACCGACGACGACGCCGTCATCGACCACCACGTCGTTGATAGCCAGACCGCTGACCCGCATCACGGAATCGGCGCGCGCGACCTGGGTACGCAGGCATTTCGCCACCGCAGGCCCGGTGTTCAGGAAATCGACATAGACGCAGCGCGGCACGCTGTGACCCGGAGCCATGACGCCGGTGATCTTGCCGTCCTTGCGCGCCCAGCCGACCTTCCAGTCGTCCATTTCGCGGATCCGGTCGATGGCTTCTTCGCAGAGGATCGCCGACAGTTCTTCGTTGCAGAGGCCGCGCCCGGCTTCCAGCGTGTCTTCCAGATGCTTTTCCCAGCTGTCCGGTTCCTGCTCGCCCAGCGCGGCGGCGGTGGTCATCTGCGCCATGATGGTGGCGCCGCCCCGGCTGATCATGGATTTGTCAGCCAGAATAACGTCGGCCCCATTCCGCGCCGCGCCGATGGCGGCATACATGCCCGCGCCGCCGGATCCGACGACGAGAACGTCAGTTTCAAGATGAATCATTTTATTCGAACTCCTGTTCCATTCATTTTCGCCAATCCGCCATGCTTTCGCAATCTGGCGCTGCGAATAGGGGGTTGCTAAAAACGAAGTCGGATTCGAACAGGCTTGGAGAGAACAATGACCACCGACACCGAACAGGCGCTTGTGGATGTGGCGTGGCCCTACTGGGAATGCGAGGGCGAGATCGCCAAGCGCTACTACGCGGACGCGACCGACGAGGATCACGCGTTTTACCTGAAGGCCCAGCTGTGGAAGGAGCTGCATCCGGTGGACGGGTTTTTCAACGGCCTGCACCGGGAACTGAAAGAACTGGTGGACCGGTTTCCGGAGGTCGACAAGACCATGGACCGGCACGAATACCATTTCCTGCTGACCCAGCTGACGGAAGAGTTCAATCACTACGTCATGCTGGCCGACATCTTCGAACACGTCATGGGCCGCCCCATCACTGCGGAAGACACGGTGCAGCTGCCGGAAGAGAAGAAACTGGGCGACGTACGACGCGGCTATGTCGATGACGAACTGACCCGCGCGGCCGTCGGCTTTACCGAAGGCGGCGGCGCGCGCCTGTTCCGCGAAGGCGCGAAACTGTCCGGCAGCCCGGTCAACGACATGACGGCCAAGGCGATGGAAATCATCTACGACGACGAGAAGGATCACTACGCCGAACAGGCCAAGATCTGCGTCGATCTGATCAAGACCGACGACGACCTCGCCCGCATGAAAGACGCCATCCGCGACATCAGCGCCCAGCGCGTCGCCATGCGCGCCGAAATGTTCTCCGGCGCCATGACGGATGCGGAGATCGACGCATTTATCGCGGAGAATACGCGGGGTTAGTGCTATTTACCGATGTCATCCCCGCGAAGGCGGGGATGACGGTCGTTTTTCGTCTGATCTACCCCAGCGCCTTGACGCCGGGCAGTTCCTTGCCTTCCAGCCATTCGAGAAACGCGCCGCCGGCGGTCGAGACGTAGGAAAAATCGTCGAGCACCTCGGCGGCCGCCAGCGCCGCCACCGTATCGCCGCCACCGGCGACGGTCTTCAGCGCGCCCGACCGGGTCAGATCGGCGGCGACCTTGGCCACCATAACGGTCCCCGCATCGAAAGGCGGGATTTCGAACGCACCCAGCGGGCCGTTCCACACTAGGGTTTTCAGATCGCTTAGGCGGGCGGCCAGCGCATTCGCGCTGCCGGGGCCGACATCGAGCATCATCATATCGGCGGGGATCGCCGTGGTCGGCACCACCTGGCTCGGCGCGCCCTCGGCGAATTCGGCCGACACCACGGCGTCCGAGGGCAGGACGACCTGGCAGCCGGCCTCGTCGGCACGGCCGAGAATCTGCAACGCGGTATCCGCCATGTCGTGCTCGCACAGGGATTTGCCGACATCGGTGCCGAGCGCGTGCAGGAAAGTGTTCGCCATCGCACCGCCGATCGCCAGCATGTCGACCTTTTCGACCAGATTGCCGAGCAGGTCGAGCTTGGTGGATATCTTCGCGCCGCCGACGATGGCGCCAACCGGGCGTTCCGGATTGCCGAGAGCGGAATCCAGCGCCTCCAGTTCGGCCTGCATCAGACGCCCCGCCGCATTCGGCAACAGGCCCGCCAGCGCCGCGGTCGAGGCATGCGCGCGGTGCGCCGCCGAAAACGCATCGTTCACGTAGAGATCGGCCAGCGCGGCCAGGTCTTTCGCAAAACCCGGATCGTTGGCCTCCTCACCCGCGTGATAGCGCAGGTTTTCGAGCAGCACGATCTCGCCGCCCTTTGCCGCATCGACGACTTTCCTGGCGTCCGGGCCGATGCAGTCATCGGCAAAGGCCACGTTCCGCCCGCCCAGCACGCCCGACAGCGGTCCGGCCAGCGGCGCCAGCGACATGTCCGGGTTGCGTTCGCCCTTTGGGCGCCCGAAATGAGAGGCCACGATGACGACGGCGCCCTTGTCGGCAAGCTCCGTCAATGTGGGGGCGAGGCGCTCCAGCCGGGTGGCGTCGGTGACGGCGCCGTCCCGCATCGGCACGTTCAGATCTGCGCGCACGAAGACCTTTTTTCCGGATACGTCTAGATCGTCTATCGTTTTGAACATGGTTGCTCCGTCCTTCTACGAAAAATCCCTCACCCCCGCGGATGACCCGGCCGGCCTTCCTGGGGATGAGGGATTTTTAAACGCGACCTCAATTGGTGAGAGGCGATCTGTTACTTAAGCTTTCCCATTGCCGCCGCCGTATCGAGCATGCGGTTGGAAAAGCCCCACTCGTTGTCGTACCAGCTGACGACACGGACCAGCTTGCCGTCGACCACCTGGGTCTGGGTCACGTCGAAGGTCGACGAGGCCGGATCGTGATTGAAGTCGGACGACACCAGCGGCTGATCGTTGATGTTGAGAATACCCTTCAGCCGTTTGGAATTGGCTGCCTTCACCGCGGCCTCGTTCACGGCTTCGACCGAGGTCTTTTTCTTCGGAATGAAGGTGAAGTCGATCACCGAGACATTCGGCGTCGGTACGCGGATGGAGGTACCGTCCAGCTTGCCGTTCAGTTCCGGCAGCACCAGGCCGACGGCTTTGGCGGCGCCGGTGGAGGTCGGGATCATGGATTGCCCGGCGGCGCGGGCGCGGCGCGGGTCGCCGTGCAGCGTGTCGAGGATGCGCTGATCGCCGGTATAGGCGTGGATCGTCGTCATGTAGCCCTGCTGGATGTCGAACGCCTTGTGCATGACGGCGGCGACCGGTGCCAGACAGTTGGTCGTGCAGGACGCGTTGGAGACGATCGTGTGCGACTTGCGCAGCTTGTGATCGTTGACGCCGTAGACGACGGTCAGATCCTCGCCCGTGCCGGGGGCGGAAATCAGCACCTTCTTGGCGCCGGCCTTCAGGTGTTTTTCGGCCATTTCACGCTTGGTGAAGATGCCCGTGCATTCGAGCACGACATCGATGCCGAGCTTGTCCCAGGGCAGGTTTTCCGGATCGCGTTCGGAGAAGACTTTCATCACCCCGTTGCCGGCGTTGATGCCGGTGGCCGTGGCTTTCACCTTGTTGGCCAAGGGACCGTGCGTGGTGTCGCGTTGCAGCAGCAGCGCATTCATTTCCGTCGAGCCAAGATCGTTGATCGCGACGAATTCCAGGTCATTGCGACCGGATTCCAGCGCCGCACGCAGCGTCAGCCGCCCGATGCGGCCGAAGCCGTTGATTGCAACCCGAACTGCCATGTCTAATTCCTCCGATTACCGTACTGTTTGCGTTTCACCGTATGTATGGCCGAATCCGGCCGCTTCAAATCCGTTTTTTCACTTCGGCGGCAACGGCATCCGCCGTGATGCCGAATTTTTCGTATAGCGTCTCCGCCGGCGCCGACGCGCCGAAACCCGTGATGCCGACGAAGCCACCGTTGGGTCCGATCCACTGTTCCCAGCCGAACCGGACAGCCGCTTCGACCCCCACGCGGACGCCGTCACCCAGCACCGACGCGCGATAGACGTCGTCCTGCGCGGCGAAAAGTTCCCAGCAGGGCATGGACACCACCGCCGTCGGCACGCCTTCGGCCTGCAATGTATCGCGCGCCGCCATGGCGATCTCGACCTCCGAGCCGGTCGCCAGGATCGTTGCGGCCCGGTCGCCGTCGGCCCCGGCCAGCACATAGGCGCCCTTGGCCGACAGGTTCTCGTCCGTGTGATCGGTGCGCAGCGTCGGCAGTCCCTGACGGGTGAGCGCCAGCGCCGACGGTCCGCTCTTGTTTTCCAGGGCAAGCTGCCAGCATTCCGCGACCTCGACCGCGTCTGCGGGACGGAACACGTTGACGTTGGGCATCGCCCGCAGCGCCGCCATGTGCTCGACCGGTTGATGGGTCGGACCGTCTTCGCCGAGCCCGATGGAATCGTGGGTCAGCACGTGGATCGCGCGCACGCCCATCAGCGCGGCAAGACGCAGCGACGGGCGCAGATAATCCGAAAAGATCAGGAAAGTGCCGGAATACGGAATCACGCCGCCATGCAGCGCCATGCCGTTCATCGCCGCCGCCATGCCGTGTTCGCGAACGCCGTAATACATATAGCGGCCCGCGTAGTCGGGCGGCAGCAGGCCTTCGAACCCGGCGGCCTTGGTATTGTTTGACCCGGTCAGGTCGGCGGAGCCGCCGATCATTTCAGGCACCGCCGGCGTGATCCGGTCGAGCGTTTTGCCGGACGACGCCCGGGTCGCCAGCTTAGGCGCCTCTTCGGAAAACGCCTTCTTGGCGTCGATGACGGACTGCTCCCAGCCCGCCGGCAGTTCGCCCGCGACCGCGCGCTTGAACTCCGCACGCGTGTCGGACTTCATAAGCCGTCCGGACCAGTCCTCGCGCGCCTCCGCGCCGCGGCTGCCCGCGGCACGCCACGCCGAAAGGATGTCATCGGGCACCTCGAAAGGAGCGTGGGGCCAGTTGAGCGCTTCGCGCGTGGCGGCGATCTCTTCTTCGCCCAGCGGCGCCCCGTGCGAACCGGAAGTGCCGGCCTTGGTCGGCGCGCCGTAGCCGATCGTGGTACGGCAGGCGATGATCGACGGCTGACCGGAAGCGAGCGCCGCGTCGATGGCGGCCGACAGCGCACCCGGGCTATGTCCGTCGCAGCGCTGAGCATGCCAGCCATAGGCTTCGAAACGGCCAAGCGCGTCGTCCGACAGCGACATTTCCGTGCCGCCGTCGATGGAAATTTCATTGTCGTCGTACAGCACGATCAGACGGCCGAGCTTCATATGCCCTGCCAGCGACGCGGCCTCGTGGCTGATGCCTTCCATCAGATCGCCGTCCGAGGCGATGACCCAGGTGCGGTGATCGACCAGATCGTCGCCGTAGCGCGCGTTCATCGACCGTTCGGCGATGGCCATGCCGACCGCCGTGGAAATCCCCTGCCCCAGCGGCCCGGTGGTCATCTCGATCCCCCCGGCTTCGCCGTATTCGGGATGACCCGCCGTCTTCGATCCCCACTGCCGGAAGTTTTTGATCTGGTCGATGGTCATATCCGCATAACCCGTCAGGTAGAGCAGCGAATAGAGCAGCATCGAGCCGTGCCCGGCGGACAACACGAAACGGTCGCGGTCGGCCCAGCCGGGATCGGCCGGATCGAATTTCAGGTACTTGGTGAACAGCACCGTCGCCATGTCGGCAGCGCCCATGGGCATGCCGGGATGACCGGAATTGGCGGCCTGGACCGCATCCATGGACAGCGCGCGGATGGCATTGGCGAGCTGGGCGTGATCGACGTTTTGAGCTTCTGGCAAGACGTGGTCTTCATTCTGGCCGGCGCAAGTTCGCGCAGACGGGTTTGGCCAAGGAATTCTGCGGCGGATACAGACGAATGCGCCGGACATTTCGCGGTGTCCGGGCAGGCGAATCCTCTCCGATGCGGAACGGGCGCAATGTATCCGCCCCACCAATTGATTCAACCCCCTTCGGGCCGAATCGTCAGGCTTTTTGCGTTGTCGACGGAGTCGACACCATGACGCACTGACGCGTAGACTCGGAGGATGAAAAAAGACGGCAGATACAGGGACACGTCGATATGGAGACCATGATCGTTACCGGCGCAGGCAGCGGCATCGGCCTGGGGCTGACGCGGAAACTGCTGACCGAAGGTTATCGCGTCGCCGCCTGGGACGCCGCGCCGGGCGACCTCGCGGACATCGTCGACGGCAATCTCACGTTTCATCAGCTGGACGTGAGGGATGCGGACGCCCTGTCGGACGCGGCAGCCGCCGCAGCAGACTCCGCCGGTCGGATCGCCGGGCTGGCGACTTGCGCCGCGATATACAAAACCGCCCCGTTTCTGGAGATATCGGAAGACGACTGGAACGACCATCTCGATATCAATCTGAAAGGCACGCTACTGAGCTGTCAGGCCGTTCTGCCCGCCCTGCTGGACCAGGGATCGGGCAGCATCGTGATGTTTTCGTCGCTGATCGCCCGGCGCGGCGCGATGAACAGCGCCGCCTATGCCGCAACCAAGGGCGGCGTGCTGGGGCTCTGCCGGGCGCTGGCGCTGGATCATGCGCGGGCGGGAGTTCGCGCCAATGTGGTGTCGCCGGGCATCGCCGACACCGCGATGCCGCGCCGGGTCATGGCGGAAGCCGATCTGTTCGCCAAGGGAGACGACATCCCGCTGGGCCGCATCGGCATGCCGGAAGACATGGTCGAGGCCGCCTATTTCCTGCTGAGCGACGATGCCAGTTTCGTCACCGGCCAGGATATCCGGGTTAACGGCGGGGCAGGATTATTTTGATGACCGGCAAACAAAACATACTGATCACCGGCGCAGCCAGCGGCATCGGCCGCGCCTCGGCTCAACGCATGGCAAAGACCATGCACGTCATTGCCGCCGACCGGGACACGGCCGGCGCGGCGGAAACGGTCGCGCTGATCGAGGCCGATGGCGGATCCGCGACCGCGATCCAGGTCGATGTCAGCGACAAGGCATCGGTAACGGCGATGAAGGCGCAGATCGAAAAAGACATCGGGCCGGTGCACAAGGCATTTTTCGCGGCCGGTATCTTCATCCGCGGCGTGGTCGGCGAGATCCCGGAAAACGACTGGGACCGGATGATCAACATTCACGTCAAGGGCACGTTCCTGGGATGCCAGGCGGTCCTTCCCGACATGGTGGCGGCCGGAAAAGGCGCAATCGTCAACATGTCGTCGGATTTCGCGGTGATGGCGGTACCCGGCGCCGCCGCCTATATGGCGGCCAAATCGGCAATCTATTCGCTGACCAAAACCATCGCGCTGGAATTCGCCCCCCACAACATCCGCGTAAACGCGCTGGGGCCGGGGCCGATCGACACACCGATCCTGCAGTCCGGGCGGACGGCTCAGGAATACGAAGACGCGCGGAACATGCTGGCGGACAAGTTGCCCATCGGCCGCCTGGGACGGCCGGACGAAGTCGCCGCGGCCCTCGATTTTCTGCTCAGTGACCGGTCGTCCTACATGACGGGCCAGATCGTGCACCCCAATGGCGGGCAATTGATGTGGTAACGGGCCAGGGAAACGGTCAACTGCGGACCACCATGCCGTCGGCCAGCGACATTCGCACGGCCGCGATGGCGGGGGCCATGCCGGCCAGGATGCCAGCCCCGACGACCGCACCGAGATAGATCCACTCGTTGACCGACAGCGGATTGATCGCGATGAACAATCCGTAGCGGGTTTCGATGGCGGGCAGGACGGTGGCCATACCGGCATATAGCAGCGCGACGCCGAGGACGGCGCCGAGGACGGACACGAACCCTGCTTCCAGCACGAAGAGCGAGAAAACGTGATGCGGCCGTGCGCCGACGGACCGCAAAATCGCCATTTCGCGGCGCCGTTCGTTCAGGCTCGCCATCAGCATGGTCACCATGCCGATGAGACCGGCGACGACGACGAACACGGTGATCACCGACAACGCGCTTTCCGCCGTGCCCATCAGCGACCACAATTCGTGCAGCGCAACGCCCGGCAGAATGGCAAGCAGAGGTTCATCGGCATAGGTGTTGATCCGCCGCTGCATGCCGAAGGTGTCGAACCGGGACCTCAGGCCGACGAAAAAGGCTGTGATCGCCTTCGGTTGCAGGGCCATCTGCCGGACGCGGTCGGCATCGATGCGGAGGCCGGGTATCGGCCGCCCCGACCGCCAGTCGATGTGAATCGCCTCGATCCCGGCAAGGCTGACATGCACCGTCTGGTCCACGGGCGTGCCGGTGCGCGCGAGGATGCCGGAGACCCTGAACGGCTTGTCCGCATGACTGGCGAAGCCGATCTGCCCCACGCCGTGATCGATGACGATGCTGTCGCCGACCCTGTAGCCCAGTTTGGACGCCACATGCGCTCCCAGCACGGCATCGAACACGTCGTCGAACGGCCTGCCCGCGGCGAATGCCAGCGCCCGCGTTCGGGCAAAGCGGAAATGGCGGAAGTAATCGGCATTGGTGCCAAGGACGCGGAAACCGCGGTGGGAATCGCCAAGCGAAACGGGAATCGTCCATGCCACATCCGGATGGGCCGCGATGTCCCGGTAGCTGCGCCAGGAAATGTTGTTCGTGGCGTTTCCGATGCGGAACACCGAATAGAGCAACAGAGGCACCGACCCGCTGCGGGCGCCGACGATCAGATCTGTGCCGGAAACGGTATTCGAAAAACTGGCGCGCGCTTCGGTGCGCAGACGTTCGACCCCAAGCAGAAGCGACACGCTGACCGCGATCGCGAAAACGGTGAGCGAGACGGTCACCCGGCGGCTGGCGAGGCTTTTGAGGGCAAGGCGGAAGACGCGTATCATGCGGCGTCGCGCACCGCCGCGCGGTTGATCTCGGCAAGCGCGACCGTTCGGTCGAACGTCTCCGCCAGGCGTCCGTCATGGCTGACGAAGACAAGCGTCTGGCCGGCGGCTTCCACCTCCGCAAACAACAGATCGAGAAACGCGCGCCGCGCTTCTTCGTCCAGCGACGATGTGGGCTCGTCCGCGATGATGAGATCCGGTTTGCCGATCAGGGCCCGCGCCGCGGCGACGCGCTGCTGCTGGCCGACGCTGAGTTCGGTAACCGGGCGCCGGATCAGATCCTCGACCGGCAGGTCCATGGCCGTCAGCAAACGCCGGGCCTCTTCTGCGGCATTCGATGCGCGGTTTTCGGCATTGGCAAGACGCCGTGCCGAAAACCGGCACGGCAGTAGCACATTGTCGATCACCGACAGATAGGGCACCAGATTGAACTGCTGAAAGACGAAGCCGATCCGGTCGGCGCGGAACCTGTCCCGCCGGCTGGCGGACTTCGCATCGAGGCGTTCGCCCAGAACCGTGATCTCGCCCTGCTCCGGCAGGGCGACGCCCCCCAGCAGGTTCAGCAGCGTCGTCTTGCCGCTGCCGCTGGGACCGGCGACGAACAGCTTTTCCCCGACGGGGACGGCGAATTCAGGGATATCCAGAACGACCGGGTTTCCCCTGCGCCACCGGTACACGATCCCGGCCAAGTCTACCGCCAACGTCATGAAAAGCCGTGTCTCCGCGTTCTCGAAACCGTCAGAGAGTCAGGCGGGAACTCCCTGCTGTCAATTCCCGGCGGAACTGTTTTCCGGGCGTCACCGCCTGCACGTCGATTTCCTTCGCGCGGGGAAAGGCGCCGAAGAATTCAGCATCGATGTGGGTCAGTTTTTCCGGACGGTCGCATTCGAACCGGTAATGCGCGTGAAATTCGGAGTGGGCTTCTCCCCCGGCCTTTTCGGCGTGATGGCCGTGCTTGTCCCGGGCGTGCTTATCCTTGTCATGATCGTGATCGTGATCGTGACCATGCCCGTGGTGTTGTTTCTTTTCTTCCGTCCCCGGCGCTTCGATTTCTGCCGACTGAACCTTGCAGCCGGCGGCGGCGGCGGTCACGAACAGCGCCCCGCCGTCTTTCAGGCGCGCGGCGGCATCCGCAATCGCCTTGCGGTCCGCATCGTTGGCGGGTGCATGTTCGAACCCGACGATATCGGCGCCCGGCGATTCCAGCTCTATTTCCAGCCGCTTGCCTTCGATCACGAGGTTCAGCTTGCTGACCCCGTGCTGGTGGGCGTCATGATGACGATCCGCCGATAACACCGGCAGGGACACGGTTACGGCCGCCAGCGTGCAGAGCCCGGCGGTGATGTTTCGACTTTCAGACGTAAGGATTTTCATTGAGACATTTTCTCCAGTGACACGTTCCGGGACAACCGGCCTCGATAATAATGTTATAACATAACATTATTAATGACAGATGTCCACCGGAGGAAGTGCGCCGGTCTGCATTATTCCTTATAGGGCTCGACCGTCGCGCCTTCGATCGTATATCCGGCGGAGACCGGGATCTTGCCGTCCGAAACGGGCAGAATCTTCTTCGTGCGCTCGACGACGATCCGGCCCGTGATCCAGACCGGCTCGAACAGGCTTTCGACCAGATACGGCTCGGACAGCTTCACGAAAACCATCTGGTTCTGCGGCGGCGGCGGCACGTGGATACAGGCTCCGACATAAGGCACCAGCAGAAACTCCTGCACCGCAACGCCGTCGAACTCGATCGGCAGGGCGTATCCGGGCAGTTTGATGAACTGGCCGTCCAGCGCGTGGACGATCTGCTCGTCCAGACGCCGGATTTCCGCCTCGACCTTCGCCAGACGCGCCAGGATATTATCGACCTCGACGCCGCGCTTCTCGAGCCGGTATTTCGCCTCCATGGCCTCTTCGTATTCTGGACTGACCGCAGACAGGAAGCCGGTTTCCTTTTGACGGACGACGGAAGCGATGTTGTAGAGCTCTGCCGTGATGAACGGATCCATATGCGCCAGCGGATCCTCGATCGGTTTTTCCGGTTCGGGCGCCAGTTCTTCCCAGGTCGTCGTTTTGGGTACGGGGGCAGCCACGGCGGGACCTGCCGCAAACATCATCATTGCGGCCGCCAGCAACGCGACGGGGAATGTTTGCATGCGCATCGACAGGGGCTCCGAAATATCCGCGAAAGATAAGTCCCACTGGTCGGAATTTCCAGCGCGACGCTGTGACCGAATTCGTCCGCCAGCGCCCCCACAGAGACGAATTTGTTTGCAATCGGTCGTCATCTCCCCCGGCAAGCTGGTAGGATATGGCCGAACCGAAACAGGGGAATGAGCAGATGACCGACAAACCGCGCATCGCCTATCTGTCCGGCGCCAACGCCACGATCAGTAACTCGCCGCCGCTGGTGACCAGCAACAAGGCCCGCGCTTTGTACGGTCTGCCGCCCAAAACCAATCCGGACGGCAGCGCGCCCCGGTTCGACGTGCTGCGCCCGCAGCGGCTGGCGGCACCGGCGACCGTCTACGTGGAACAGTTCAGCGCTCACCCGCTGGAAGCGGACGCCGCCGATCTGTACGGCCCGCCGGACGGCTACATCGATGCGGCGGGCGCGTTTCACGCCGAACGTCAGTCCGACGATGACACGCCGGTTTACAAAATCGAACTTACGCCCGAAGACGGGCTTTACCCGATGCCCTATATGGCGCGACAGGCAGACGGCAGCGCCTGGGAGGACGACTGCGCCTTCCCCGGCGCACCGGCGGAGAAATCCCGCCAGGCCTATTACCCCGACGGATCGCGCATTTTCGAGGAGATCGACCGGTTCGGTATTGCCGAGGATGGTACCGGCAACCTGATCTCGCAGCATGCGGACGTAGATTTCTTCCGCGTCATGCCGTCCGGCGGCTACACCAAAGGACTGGCCGCCGCCGACCGCACCGATAACGGCGACGGCGATATCGAACCGGAAACGATGGGCCGCGACTTTTTCGCCTACCGCCCGGTGCATCTGGCGACATCTCCATCGCGTGGATGGTTGGCCCGCATCGTCAACGAGATACAGGCCATCCTGGACACCGGCGACTATCTTGGCGCGATCTGGACCCAGGGCAGCCCGCGGGTCGAGGAAACGCTGTACTGGCTGAACCTGCTGCTGGATACCGCACTGCCCGTCTGCGGCAACGCCGCCCAGCGCACCCATGGCGAGATCAGTAATGACGGTCCGAAGAATCTGGTGGATTCTGTGGACTACATCACGTCGGAAATCTGGCGCGACGGCAACGGCAAAAACCGCGCCGGCACGGTGGTCATTCAGGAACAGCAGATATTCGCGTCGCGCGAAGTGCAGAAGGGCGAGGCACGCCCCGGCGGCTATGTCGCCACCGGCGGGCACGGCGGGTTGCTGGGCGCCGTGCGCCACGGCATGCCGCCGATACTGACCTATCTGCCAGGCGCCAGGCACACCTATCTGTCGGACGTAAACCGTTCTCGTCTGCCGGAGAGCGTGACCGGAAACCTGCGCAAGGGAAATGCCTTCGAAGCCGTGGAGGTCGCGATTAAAAACTCCGACGGCGCGCTGCGTGAAGACGCGGTGCCGACCGTCACCATCCTGAAAGAGGGAAATTACAGCCCCGAAAGCTGGGACAGCGGGCCGGAGCGCGAGGTCGATATCCTGGCGCAGATGGACGACAACCTCGAGAATGCCCCGCTGTCCGGCTTTGTCGTCGAAGGCCAGTCACCCTATGGCTCGATGACCAGCTCGGTTCGAAACGCTCTGATGACGAAGGCCGTGTTCAGCGGGATACCGGTGGTCCGTGTCGGCCGCGGCAACAACGAAGGCTTCTCCGCCCCTGCGGGCGTGTTCCTGGGAGGCGGCAATCTGACCTCGACCAAGGCGCGGCTGCTGCTGATTGCGTGCCTGATGAAGTTCGGCGCCCTGCCCCCCGCCGCCAATCCCGATAACCCGACCGACGCGGAACGCAGCAGGATAATGGACAAGCTGGCGGGGTATCAGACGGTGTTCGACACGCACTAAAACCCTTTTTCGATCATCCCTTATCTCTGCCGCATCGACGGCCCTCTTTCCCGGTTGCTTCGTCTCAAAGGACAGGATCAATCGGGTCCCGCGCGGAATACTGCGCCTCGATGATCTCGCCCGCGTGGAAGCACAGTTCCTCGCCGAAGCGCGGTCCGACGATCTGGACGCCGATGGGCGTCCGGTCATCATATGACACCGGCACCGACAGGCCGGGAAAACCGAGAATGGAGACGGCCAGCATCGGGTGATGGGCATCCAGCATCCGCGCCACCGCTGCATCTCCCTGCTGGTCGTGGTCGATGGGAAACGGCGGCTGGAAACAGACCGGCATGACCAGCACCGCGTACTTGTCGAAGAAAAGCTGCCATTCCCGCTGGATCGTGGTTCTTCTGGCCAGACCGCGGATATATTCGGCGTAGTCCATATCGCCTGCATAAGCGCGGGTGGATGCACGGGCGCGCTTCACCGCGTCATCCCCGAATTTCTCGATCCCGCTGGAAGACGCTGCGCGTTCTTCAGGCGATGCGGCCCGTTCTTCCGCCATCAGCAACGCCCAGAACAAATCCGCGGCCTCCGTAAAATCGGGCGGCGCAACTTCTTCGATCCGGTATCCGGCGGCCTCCAGCCACTTTGCCGACCTGTCCACGGCCCCGGCGACGGCAGGATGCACGTCTGCGCTGTCCGGCCCGGAATAGATCGCGGCGACGCGAGGCTCCTGAATTCGGGAAGCGTCGAATACGGCGGGCACATGCCATGGATCGCGTGAATCGGGCGACCTCAGCGCCTCGTAGCCCAGCCGGACATCGGCAAGGGTTCGGGCCAGAGGGCCCTGGATATTGGTCAGCTGAGAGGAAATGCCCCGTTCCTCCGTTGTGCCGGGATTGTAATCCGGGATCCGCCCGACGGACGCCCGCAGACCGGCAACACCGCAGGCATAGGCCGGATAGCGCACCGACCCCGCGCGATCGTTTCCGTGAGCCAACGGGCCGATCCCCGAGGCCACTGCCGAGGCGGCGCCACCACTTGATCCGCCCGGCGTCAGCGCCGGATTGCGCGGATTGAGCGTGCGGCCGTGCAGCGCGTTATCGGTGAAATAGCGGGTCGAAAACGCAGGCACGTTTGTCCGCCCGAAAATGACCGCTCCGGCTTTTTTCAGGTTTGCGACGGACACGCTGTCCTCTGCCGCGATCGTATTGGCGAATGCTTCGACACCGTTGGTCGTCGCCCGGCCGGCATAGTCCACATTGATCTTCACGGTCACCGGTACGCCGTGTAACGGACCCAGCGCCTCGCCGTCGGCCATGGCCTTGTCTGCAGCGTCGGCCGCCGCTCGCGCTTCATCGCGCATATCGTCGACAACCGCGTTAATGGTTGGATTGACCTGATCCATCCGCGAAAGACAGCTTTTCAGGGCTTCCCTGCTGGAAATCTTCTTTTCTTTTATAGCTGCCGCCAGGTCCGTGGCCGTCCATTTCCACAATTCGTCGGTCATCGCGTATTCCCCCTTTTGATCTCTTATGTCACTCTGAATTTGATCGAAGGTCCAGCCCCGGGGAGGGTATATCGACATGGCCCTGTCACCCGGCACAACAACATTCCGCTCATGGACTTAGCTGTTGCCGCCATCGCCGGCGGCGCTTTCTTTTTTGCGGCCTTTTCCAAAGGCATCACGGGCATGGGATTCGCAACCACATGCCTGCCGCTGATCGCATTGCCGCTGGGGCTGGAATTCGCGCTGCCGCTGGTTCTGGTGCCGTCGGTGGCCAGCAACATTATCGTGCAGATCGACGCCGGGCATTTCCGGGAAACCATGCGACGGTTCTGGCCGATGGTGCTGGCCGCGATGTTCGGCGTCGCGATCGGGATTTACCTGCTGTCGGTGGTGGAGACACGCTTCGCCTCAGCCGTGCTGGGCGCCGTCCTGTTCGTCTATGGCGTGTTCGCGCTGCGTACGCCGGACATGTCGCTGCCCCGGCATCTGGAAAAGCCGCTGGCGCCCGTGGCGGGCCTGACGACCGGAATCGTCAACGGGCTGACCGGTTCGCAACTGATGCCGGTACTCCCCTATCTGATGGCCCTGAAACTGGACCGGGAACGGTTCGTGCAGGCGATCAACTGTTCGTTTACGGCATCCAGTCTGGTAATGGCGGCAGGACTTTCGCAAATCGGCCTGATGGACTGGGAAAGGGTGCTCGTCTCCACGCTCGGCATCATACCGGTATGGATCGGGCTTAAACTCGGCGCCCCGGTGCGGCGGCGAATATCGCCGGATCTCTTCCGCACGCTTGTCATCCTTATGCTCATGGCGTCAGGCGCGTTGCTGATTGCCCGGGCGCTGTAAGGCCCGGACACCGGATCATGCCTCCGGGGTCATCAGCGAAATGCCGAGCCGCGCGCGCCGCGTCAACCACGGGCTGGGGCGATAGCGCGGATCGCCGTAGAAATCGTGCATCGCCGTCAGAATGGCGTGAATTTTCGCGGGACCCAGCGTATCGCCGAATTCGAGCGGCCCCTGGGGATAGGCGAGCCCCAGTTTCACCGCCTTGTTGATATCTTCGGGCGTCGCGATCCGCATCTGCGCGATCTCCGACGATATGTTCACGATGGTGGCGATCACCCGCTGGGCGATGAAACCGGGGCTGTCGTGTATGACGGTCACCGCCCCGCCATCCGCCGCGAGGACGCCATGCGCCAGATCGCGCACGCCGTCGTCGGTGACGCTGGTGGTCATCAGCGTGCGCCGGCCTTCCAGACCGAACAGCGTATCGACCGCGACCGTGCGTTCCGCCTCGATGCCGAGGTCGATGGCCGTCATCGTGGCGTCGCGGCCGAGCGGCGCGACCATGCAGATCGCCTTGGCCGACGGTTTGGCGCCGGTCTCGACCTCGACATGGTCTTTCAGGAATTCGGCCAGAATTTTCGCGCCGTCATGCCCTTCCGGCCCGACCCACACGCTGTCGGGCAGATCCGCCGGCGCCGCCGGTTCGGCGGGCGCGACCTTCCTGTTATCTTCGTAGGTGTAAAACCCCTGCCCTACCTTGCGACCGAACAGACCGGCGGCCATGCGGTTGCGGATGAAGGCCTGCGGCTTGAAGCGCTGTTCCTGGTAGAACTGCTCGTAGATGGATTCCATGACCACGCCGGACACGTCGAGCCCGGTGGTGTCCATCAGCTCGAAAGGCCCCATGCGGAAATTCGCGCCGCCTTCGCGCAGCACGTCGTCGACCTGATGCGGCCCGGCGATGCCTTCCGCCAGAATCCGGACCCCTTCGGTATACAGTCCGCGTCCCGCGTGGTTGACCAGAAAACCCGGCGTATCCTGCGTACGGACCGGTTCGTGACCGCATTTCCGCGCAATAGCGTCCAGCTTGTCGGCAACCCAGGGCGCCGTCATCTGCCCGTCGACCACTTCGACGACTTTCAGCAGCGGCACCGGATTGAAATAGTGATAGCCGGCTACCCGTTCCGGCTTTTCGCAACCGGCCGCGATCTGCGTGACCGACAATGACGAGGTGTTGGATGCCAGGATCGCGTCATCGGCGACGATGCCTTCCAGTTCGGAGAACACGGCGCGTTTGACGTCGAGGTTTTCGACGATGGCCTCGATAACCAGGCTGCAGTCGCCCATTTCCGACAGGCTGTTCACGATGGTCAGCCGTCCGTTGGCGGCTTCCGCTTCGCCCTCCGTGATCTGCCCCTTTTCGGCGGCACGGTTGATCATCCGGTGGATGAATTCCTCGGCCTTGGCGGCGGCGCCGTCCTGCGCGTCGAACATTTTGACCTTGTAACCGCCGGCAACGGAAATCTGCGCGATGCCCCGCCCCATGGTTCCGGTGCCGATGACGCCGATGGTGTAGTCGGGGGAATTGATGTCCTGCGCCATTGATTTACCCTTTTTTTCTAAAGTCCGTTCAGACGGTCGCGGACGGCGGCCGCCTCTTCCACGATCCCGTCGATGATGGTTTCCACCGGCTCGACATCGCCGGCAAAGGCAACCGACTGGCCGATGGACATGGTGCCCCTGGTCCAGTCGCCGTCTTCATAAGCCTGTTTTTGCAGCGTGCCCTGCACATGGGGCCGATACGCCTCGTAATCGGTATTTCCCTCGGCTTCCAGCGCCAGCACGGCCTGGGTGGAGGCATTGTCGATCACCCGCGAATTGTCGCCAAAGATCGACATGATCATTTTCGTGCCGTCGGGACCCAGTCCGCCCAGGTGTTTCTTGTAATTCTCGTGGGCCCAGATTTCATCGGCGACCACCATGCGCGTCGCGACCAGCATGCCTTCCGCGCCCAGCGCGAGACAGGCGACGAGCTGGCGTCCGGTGCCCATGCCGCCGGCGAGCACGACCGGAACATCCAGTTCATGCGGCACGATCGCGCCCTGCACCATGGTGCCGATCATGTCCATGCCAGGATGGCCGCCGGCTTCCGCGCCGAGGATCGCAATCGCATCGACGCCCGCATTCTGCGCCGACAGGGCATGCCGCAGGGTGGTGCATTTGTGCATCACCGTGATGCCGGCATCCTTGATTTTGGGCATGAACGCCTTGGGCGAAAATCCCGCGGTCTCGACGAACCGGACGCCTTCGGCGATCGAGATGTCGAGAAAAGTCTGCAGAAGTTCATTGGCTTCCGGCCGGGCCGATATATAGAGGTTCACGCCGAACGGCTTGCCTTCCGACAGATCGTGCGCCTTACGCAGCTGTTCGCGGAAATCCCCGGGCGTCGGGAAGGAACGCGGCGTAATGAACCCGATGCAGCCGGCGCGCGCCACGGCTGACACATACTCCGCGTCGGCAAGCCACATCATGCCGCCGCACACGACAGGATGCTCGGTCCCGAACAGATCGGTAATACGGGTCCGGAATGGTTGCGGAACCATCCCGTGCTTATTTCCGGAAAACCGGCTTGCGCTTTTCGAGGAATGCAGCGGACCCTTCGAGGAATTCGTCGGCGCCGAAACATCCGGCCTGCGCCAGCGCTTCCATTTCCAGCGCTTCATCCAGCTTCACCGGTGCAAGGCCGAGCTGTTGCTTGGCGATAGCGAAGGCGAAGGGCGGCATCTGCGCCAGTTCGAGCGCCCGTTCGATGGCCGTCTCCTCGGCCTTGCCGTCGGAAACCAGCTCGTCGGCCAGCCCCCAGGCGACGGCATCGGGCGCCTTGACCATCTTCGCATAGAGCAGCAGCTGGCGCGCCTTCGCGCCGCCGGCACGGCGCGGCAGGGTGTGCAGGATGCCGTAATCGGGTATCAGCCCGACGCGGAAAAACGGAAAGCCGATGGTGCCGCCTTCGGCAATAACGGCCGTGTCGCCCAGCATCGCCAGACCGGCGCCGGCGCCGACGGCAAACCCCTCGATCGCGGTGACGACCGGTTTCTCGGATTCCGCGATCAGCCGGACGATGGTGTGGTTGTCTTTCATACGGGCACGAGCGCCCTTGGAATCGAGCCCTTCCATGCTGGCGATATCGCCGCCGGCGCAGAAATGCCCGCCTTCGCCCGTCAGCACCAGCGCATGCACGGTCGCGTCGCGCAGCAGACCCGGCAATTCGGCGATCAGCGTGGCGCGCACCTCGTCGTTCAGCGCGTTGCGCTTGTCCGGACGGTTGATCGCGACGCTGGCAATCCCGTCGTCGCGGCGGTCGATGTTTACGACGCCCATATCCTGTATTCCCTCGTTTGTCCCGGCGGCAATATTGCCGTTTTGCT
>Ga0181572_10000937_pt1 | contig 21148 bp, 15 predicted proteins | sample 101ome_26_FD_133004 | JGI IMG/M metagenome (GOLD analysis project Ga0181572, IMG submission 133004) | Coastal salt marsh microbial communities from the Groves Creek Marsh, Skidaway Island, Georgia - 101408AT metaG (megahit assembly) | ecosystem: Environmental > Aquatic > Marine > Intertidal... | reverse complement strand
TCGAGGACGTTCTCGCCGGTCTTTCGTCCGGTGTTGAACGGTTTGACCCCGAACCAGTTCTCGAACTGGACGCCGAAGATGTTCTGCAGGAGCAGCGCCATCACGAATGAGGGGAAGGCGAAGCCGATGAAGCTGATGCCGGTGAAGAAGTAGTCGCCGAAGGAGTACTGCCGACGCGCCGAGTAGACACTCAGCAGGAGGGCGATGATCGATCCGAAGATGAATGCCGGCACGGCGATCATCGCGGTGTTCCATCCGCGTACCCGCAACACCTCGCTGACCGGAAGGCCGATCGATGAGGAGAAGCCGAGATCACCGGTCGCGGCGTCCTGGAACCAGAGGAACGGCCGCAACCAGATGGAGACGTCGAGGTTGTACACCTCGAGGATGCGGTCGTAGCCCTGCTGGCACTTGGGCAGACACAGGTAGAAGTCAGCCAGCGGGTTGGTGGTCGCCGAGACGCCGACGTGCACGAGGTACAGCGTCAGCATCAACAGTGGGATGGTCGCGAGGACTCGGCGCAGGACGTAGGCGAACAACGGCGGAACCTTAGTGCTGGGCGGGGCGTAACCCCGCAGGTTCGATCGGGTGAACGGGTCGGGCCCCGGTGGTCTCCCACCGGGGCCCGATCCCTCTCCGTCGTGTCACGTGGACCCGACGGTCAGTGTCTGGACTCTTGATCCGTCGGCTCAGCCGTCGAACTGGAAGTCGACCACGTTGGTGAGCGGACCAGCGCCCTGGGCGTCCGGAGCGACACCGGCCGACACGAGGTCGGAGGTGTAGCCGTAGAACGAGGGCTTCTGGGTGATCGGCATCATGAAGAGGCCGTTCTCCGCGTCCATCTCGAGGGTGGTCGCGTACTTGTCCATGGTGTTGTAGCAAGCGGCGCGCTCGGCGTCGTCGACGGTGCCGTCGCAGGTGTCGATGAGCGCGTCGAACTCGGCGTTCTGGAAGCCGTAGGTGTTGTTCCCGCCGGTGCTCCGGAGGATGCCACCCATGCCACCGGGCCACGGGCCACCGACCCATGCGAACTGGGTGATCTCCCAGGTGTCGCAGTTGCCCTCGGCTCCGCCGCTCGCGGCGCAGGCCAGGTGGTCCTCGCTGAACGGGATACCGAAGTAGGCAGCGCCCTCGATGTTGTCGATGACGATCTCGATGCCGGCCTCGGCGAACTTGGCCTGGAGGAGCTCCTGCTGGATCTCACGCAGACGGTTGCCGCCGGTGGTGCCGACGCGCAGCGAGAGGCGTCCGTCTTCCGGATGCTCGTAGATGCCGTCGGAGCCCATCGTGTAGCCGGCCGACTCGAGGGAGGCCTTGGCGGAGTCGATGTCTCCGGCGCCGTAGCCGGCGTCGCCGGCGTGGTTCTCGTACGGGCCCTGGTTGGAGAGCCAGAACACGTTGCCGAGACCCTCAGCGGGGAGGGAGTCGCCGAACAGCGGGGTGTAGAGACCAGCCATCACCTCGGACTTGTCCATGGCAAAGGCGAGGGCCTCGCGGACCTCGGGGCGCTCGACGTGCTTGGCGTTGAGGTTGAGACCCCAGTGCTCGAAGACCGGACCGGCCGACGACATCACCGTGAAGTCATCGCTCGAGGAGAGCTGCTCGAAGGCGAGCTGCGGCTGGGTCATGATGATCTGCGCCTCGCCGGCGAGCAGAGCGTTGATCTGCGCGTCGGTGTCGGTCACGAAGTTGATCTGGACACCGTCGACGTAGGCAGCGCCCTTGTTGACCGAGTCGGGGCTGTTCGAGCCGTGGTACATGTCGTTGCGCACCATGTTGAACTGGACGCCACGCTCCCACGAGTCGTAGAGCATCGGGCCCGACGACGGCATGGTGGCGCCATTGTGGCTCCACTCGCGCAGGGCGTCGTTGAGCTCGGCGGCGGCCGTGGCCGGGTCGTCCGAGAAGAGGTGGGCCGGGTAGATCTCGCCCATGACGCCCTTCCAGCCGGCGTTGAAGCCGTCCCAGGTCATGGTGATCTCGGTGTCCGAGACGAGCTCGACCGCGGAGATCTGCTCGAGGAGCGAACGGTCACCGGTCAGGTACACGTACTCACCGGCATCGTCCTTGGCCATCACGGCGTCGAAGGTGAACTTCGCGTCGGCGGCGGTGAGCGGCGTGCCGTCGCTCCACATCAGACCGTCACGGAGCGCGTAGGCGATGGTGACCGACCCGTCGTCGTTCGTGGTGGGCACGGCCTCACCGTCGAGGAGCTCGGGGTAGTAGTCGTTGCCGCCGGAGATCCCGTAGAAGCCCTCGATCATCGCGGAACGGATCCACGAGGTGATCGACAGGTTGTTCTCGGGGTCGTCGAGGTGGAGATCCGGCGGCTCCTGCTCGTGGGCCCAGATCAGGGTGCCACCCTCGGCGCCGGTGCCGGCGTCCTCAGCCGGGCTCGGCTCGTCGGCCGGCTCCTCGGCGGGCTCGTCGGCCGGCTCGTCAGCAGGCTCGTCGGCCGGCTCCTCTGCGGGGGCCTCGGCCGGCTCGTCGGCCGGAGCCTCGGCCGCTGCGGGCTCATCGGATGCGCTGTCGTCGTCGCCTCCGCAAGCTGCGATGACGAGAGACATCGCGGCGGCGGCGGCGATCAGACGACCACTTCTACGGGTCTTGATCACGGTGTTCCTCCTTGGGTGGAACCGGGAGAACGATTGGAACCGTTGCACTGCCCTCCCCTGCGGTGCACGTGGGCCGCAGGCTACCGAATTCGTGCCATAACGAAACACGGTCGGTACCCGAGGGAGGAGGCGACCGTCAGGACGGTGTGTCGACCCGACGCGTCGCGACCGACATCGACGCGGCAGCCAACAGGATGAACACCAGGAAGGCGAGCGCGAACGGCGTCAGCGAGGTGTCGATTCGCGCGGCGACGACCCCACCGAGCACCGCCCCGCCCGCCATCCGGAGGCCACCGGACAGCGACGAGGCGGTGCCGGCGATGTGCGGTACCGGTTCGAGCGCCTCGGCGTTCATGTTGGGCATCAGGAACATGAACTGGGCGAGTAGCACAGCCAGGAGCGGCATGAACACCCAGAACGACGGGGTCCCATCACCCGCGAGGGTCACCGCCACCAGCAGAACCGCGCCGATGATCAGGCTGACGAGCATGGTGTTCATGACCGGTCGCACTCCGAAGCGGCCGACGAGACGTCCGTTGACGAGCGCCGCGATACCGAAGCCGATGGCGATCACCCCGAACACCACCGGGAAGGCGCTGCGTCGCCCGAAGATCTCGCTCACGATCAACTCGGCCGAGGCGAGATACATGGTGAACACGCTCTGCAGGAACACCGAGGAGATCGAGAACCACAACGTGGGTCGGGTGCGCGCGAACTCGGCGTAGGCCGAGGCGATGTCGGAGCGGTCGAGCCGCCGGCGTCGCTCGGGCGGCAGGCTCTCCGGCAGTCGACGCGTCCATGCCGCTATGGCGACCGCCCAGATGGCGCAGGCCCAGAACACGGCGCGCCAGGGCAGGATCGCGACGATCCCGGCCCCGACCGTCGGCGCGATCACCGGCACCAGCACGAACACGGCCATGATCTGCGACATGGCTCGGGCCATCTCGACCCCTTCGAAGAGGTCGCGGGCGACGGCGGTGGCCACCACCCTCGCTCCGGCCGCACCGACTCCCCAGACGAAACGGGCCACCAGCAACAGCGGCAGGGTCGGGGCGAGCGCCGAGCCGACCGCGCCGAGCACGTAGACGGCGACGCTCGCGTAGAGCACCGACTTTCGTCCGAACCGGTCCGTGATCGGCCCGAAGAACAGCTGCGCGACAGCGAGGCCCATGAAGAAGACGGTGACCACACCCGCCACCTCGTTGGAGTTCGGATCGAGCCCGAAACTGAGGCGCATCTCGTCGAAGGCCGAGAGCATCAGATCGATGGCCATCGCCATGAGCGCCATCACCGCGGAGAGCATCGCGAGGGTCTCATTGCGCCCCGGATGCGGACGGGTCGCCACATCGGTCGAGGCCAAGGGGGTCACGGATCGACCCTAACGAGCGACCCGCCCACCGAGACGGCTCGGCCCCGTGGCTGGCATCCTGTCGGCATGGGCTCCTCCGACACCGATCTCCTCGCCTCCGACGTCGCCTGGGATCTCGACCCGCTGCTCGATGGCGCCGACGGGCCACTCGAGCTCCTCGATCGGGCCGATCGTCTCGCTGCTGACCTGCGCGCCCACCGCGGAAGGGTCGCGTCGCTCGACTCCGACGGGCTGGTCGAATTGATGACGACACTGGCGGAGCTGTCCTCGCTCGTCAGTCGGGCCGGACACTTCACCTCCCTGCGATTCTCCGAGGACACCAGCGACCCGGCGGTCGCGGCGGCAATGCAGACCGTGAACGAGCGGAGCACCGCGATCAGTACTTCGTTGCTCTTCATCGATCTGGAGTGGGCCGACACCGACGACGCCCACGCCGCGGCGGTGCTCGACGACGAGCGCCTGGCGTTCTGCCGGCACCACCTCGAGAACCTCCGTCGGTACCGACCGCACCAGTTGAGCGAGCCGGAGGAGACGGTGCTGTCGGAGACCTCGCTCTCGGGGCCGGCTGCCTGGGTGCGACTCTTCGAGGAGCAGACCTCCGCCATCGAGGTCGACCTTCCCGAGGCGATGGGTGGGACCGTCGGCCTCATGACCGCGCTCGCCCAACTGCAGCACTCCGAACCGGAGGTCCGTGAGTCGTCGGCGGCGGCCGTGACCACAGCCCTCGCCCCGGGTCTGCGCACCCGGGCGTTCATCTACAACACGCTGCTGCTCGACAAGTCGATCGACGACCGCCTGCGCGACTACCCGTCGTGGATCACCAGCCGGAACATGGCCAATGAGGCGAGTGACGCGAGCGTGCAGGCGCTCGTCGACGCCGTGGTCTCCCGCTACGACATCCCGCAGCGCTGGTACGCGCTGAAGGCCGAGATCCTCGGTGTCGACCGGCTGCGCGACTTCGATCGGATGGCCTCGGTGACCGCCGGCGGGTCAGCCGAGATCGGCTGGGCGGAGGGCACGAGCATCGTGCGCGACGCCTACGCATCGTTCTCCGATGAGTTGGCCGGCATCGTCGGGCGCTTCATCGACGAGCGCTGGATCGACGCGCCGGTGCGTCCGGGCAAGCGCGGCGGCGCCTTCTGCGCCTACGGCGTGCCCGAGCACCATCCCTATGTGCTCCTCAACTGGACGAGCACCGCGCGCGACGTCGCTACCCTCGCCCACGAACTCGGCCACGGGGTGCACGGCTACCTCGCCCGCGAGCAGGGCATCTTCCACCAGTCGACACCGCTCACTCTCGCCGAGACGGCCTCGGTGTTCGGCGAGACGGTGACCAACAACCGCCTCCTCGAGTCGCTCGACGATCCCGAGGAGCGCTTCTCGCTGCTCGCCGCCACATTGGAGGACTCCATCGCGACGGTGTTCCGACAGGTGGCGATGAACCGGTTCGAGCACTCCTGCCACTCGCACCGCCGTGAGGTCGGAGAACTGTCCGTCGAGACCTTCGGCGACTACTGGGCCGAGAGCCAGACGGCGATGCTCGGCGAGGCGGTCGAGGTGACCGAGGGATATCGCACCTGGTGGAGTTATGTGCCGCATTTCATCGCCACCCCCGGCTACGTGTACGCCTACGCGTACGGGCAGTTGCTGGCGTTGTCGGTCTACGCCCGCTACCGGGAGCAGGGCGACTCGTTCGTGCCGGCCTACCTCGACATGCTGCGCGCCGGAGGGTCGATGTCGCCCGAGGCGCTCACCGCCATCGTCGGATGCGATCTCACCGACCCGGGGTTCTGGTCGGCCGGGCTCGACATCGTCGAGGGGCAGTTGAACGCCGCCGTCGACGCCGCCCGGGCCGCCGGTCGGCTCTGAGTCGTCGCTGATCGTCAGCGGCCGCGCGGCAGGGCGAGGAGCGTCACCGCGGCGACGAGCGTCATGACCAGCGCGAAGCCGATACCGATGCCGAATCCCCATCGGTCGATGATCGCCCCGGCCGTCGGAGGTCCGACCAGCCCGCCGATCCCCGCCGCCGTGTAGGTGGCTCCGAGGATGGTCGCCATGCCGTCGGTGCCGAAGAGTTCGGCGACCACGGCCGGCGAGAGCGCGATGAACCCGCCGTAGCCGATGCCCATGACCACGGTGTAGAGCACCAGCAGCCCGTATCGGCCGTCCGAGGCCATCCAGATCAGATAGCTGCCGGCCATGGTGACGAAACTCCCCTGGAGCAGTCTGATGGCGCCGAGCCTCGCGCCGAGCGCGCCGAGACCGAGTCGACCGATGATCGAGGAGGCCCCGATCAAACCGACGAGCAACGCGGCCCGTCCCGCCTCGACCCCCCGCTCGGTCGCGTACGACTTGATGAACACGAACGGCACGAAGAGCGCGAGCGAGAGGGCGAGCGAGCCGAGGTACAGGACGACGAAGGGACGCTGGCGGGCCACCGCTCTCAGATCGACGCGGCCTCCGGCACCCCGCGACGGTGCTCGGCGCACTCCGAGGGTGGCGAGAGCCATCGACGCGACGCCACCGATCGCGAAGATGACGTACGCCCGACGCCACCCGTGGGCCTCGATGAGGTGGGCGGCGAGCGGCGCGCACACCAGCGTGCCGGCGCCGATACCGGCGACCGCGATACCGAGGGCGGTGGTACGCCGTCGTTCGAACCATCCCCCGACCATGGCCACCATCGGCACGTAGCCACAGGCGACCGCGGTGCCGACACCGAGCCCATAGGTGATGTAGCCGAGCCAGATCGATCCGACCGCCGAGGTGGCGAGGAGCCCGAGGCCGAGGCTGACGGTGCCGACGACCATCACCGGTCGCGGCCCGTAACGGTCAGCGAATCGACCCGAGACGACACCTCCCCCGAAATAGAGGGCGGTCGTCACCGAGAACATGAGAGCCGTCAGGCCCCGACCGGTGCCGAACTCGTCGGCCATCGAATCGAAGAACGCCCCGAAGGAGTAGGCCACGCCGAACACCGTGAAGGTCGACACGAAGGCGGCCGCCACCGTTGCCCACCGGCGCACCTCGGAGATCCCCGCCGGTTCGGTAGGTCGCTCCACAACATCACATCTGATCACGCCCGCGGCGTTTGGATGGTCATCGGTGGACCAACAGGATGAAATGCGTGTAACACTTCTGAGGACCGAGTCGATCACCTCTGATGACTGTGAAATTCAGAGGCATGCAGGGAGACCGACGTGGCAGGGTCACCGTTCGATGACATTTCAGACCAACCGACAGCACGGTGGCGGAGCCTGCACCGCCCCGTGAACCGCGAGCATCCGACCCGCCCACGTCGACGTCGCGTTGCGACGAGCCTGGTCACCGGCCTCGTCGCGGCGACGGTCATCCTGCCCTCGGCTGCTGACGCGCAGGAGGACTTCGACTTCCGTCTGCTCGACACCGACGGCAACGTCCTCGACATCGACGGAAACCCGAACGACGGGGCCGAGACCCCGATCGAGGTGCCACCACCCTCGCTCCCCTCGCTCGCCTCGACGATCGACTCCGGCGTCGACCGGTATGTGCTCGTCATCGACGACGCCGACCCCGATCACTTCGCCCTCGCCCTGGCCGCCATCGTGAACGCCGGCGGACTCGTCGGAGCCCGTCACGACTCGATCGGGTCGGCTCTCGTCACCCTCTCCGGTGACCAGGCCACCGATCTCGGAGCGCACCCATGGGTGGCCGCCATCGACGTGAACCGAGGTGTCGGACTCCTCGACCGACCGACCGACCGGAGCATGCCCTCCGTGGCCGGCGATGTGGTGCCCGGCCGCTACATCGTCAGGTTGAGCGAGTCGACGAGCGATGCCCAGCGGATCGCGATCGCCGCGACCGTCGCGAATGAGATCGTGTCGACCCTCGAACAGGTCTTCGACGGCTGGGTACTCGACCTCACCGATGCCCAGGTGTCGGAACTCAAAGCCCATCCGAGTGTCGTGGACATCGAGCCCGACCGTGTCATCACCCTCGATGGGAGGACCGACTCGGTACTCCCGTCCGCCACGCAGACCGGCGCGACCTGGGGGCTCGATCGGATCGACCAGGTCAACCTCCCGCTCGACAGCTCCTACACCGACCGCAGTGACGGGACCGGCGTCACCGCCTACATCATCGACACCGGTATCTCCGCTCACAGCGAGTTCGGAGCTCGCCTCGCCTCAGGCCGCAACTTCTACACGTCGGATCAGGACGCCAGTGATGCCTCCGACTGCAACGGACACGGCACCCACGTGGCCGGCACCGTCGGCGGCTCGACCTACGGGGTCGCCGACGGGACCACCCTCGTGCCGGTGCGGGTGTTCGGCTGCACCGGCAGCACCTCGACCAGCACGATCGTGGCCGCCATCGACTGGGTGCTCTCCCAGCACACCTCCGGTGACCCGGCCGTCGCCAACCTCTCCCTCGGTGGCGGCGCCTCCTGGGCTCTCGACACCGCGGTGCAGGGCCTGGTCTCGGATGGGATCGTCACCGCGGTCGCCGCCGGGAACTCGAACAACAACGCCTGCTACTACAGCCCGGCTCGCGAGTCGACCTCGATCACCGTCGGATCCACCACGAGCACCGACGCCCGCTCGTCGTTCTCCAACTACGGCTCGTGCGTCGACATCTTCGCTCCCGGTTCGTCGATCACCTCCGCCTGGCACACCGGTGGCACCAACACCATCAGCGGCACCTCCATGGCCTCGCCCCACGTGGCCGGTGCCGCCGCCGCGCTCTGGGGGACCGACCTCGACCAGACCGCCGCCGCCGTCAAGTCAGCGGTCCTGGCATCGTTCTCCACTGGCCTGATCACCGACCGCGGCCCCAACTCCCCGGACGCCCTCCTCTACCTCAACCCACTCGACGGTGGGGGTGGCTCCAACCCGACGGCCCCTGGGGCACCCACGGGGGCTGCCGCTGCCCTCGACGGAACCACCGCGACGATCTCCTGGTCGGCGCCAGCCGACGACGGCGGTGCGACGATCACGCGGTACGTCGCCACCGCCGTCGAGGACGACGCCTTCACCTGCACCTGGACGTCCGGCCCGCTCGAGTGCGACATCACCTCCCTCACCCCGGGCACCTTCACGTTCACCGTCATCGCCTCAAACTCGGCCGGTGCCTCCGATCCGTCCTCGGCGACCAACGCGGTGACCGTCTCGGTCGGCTCCAACAACGACTACTTCGTCGCATCGACCGCCCTGACCGGATCGTCCGGCACGGTCACCGACTCGAACACGGGGGCGACGTTGGAGACCGGCGAGCCGCCGATCGATGTCGGCTGGGGTTCCGCGACCCTGTGGTTCTCCTGGACCGCGTCGGCGTCGGGCCGACTCAACGTGGACACCTTCGGCTCGTCCTTCGACACCGTGCTCGCCGCCTACACCGGGTCGTCACTCCCCTCGCTCAACCGACTGAGCTACAACGACGACTCCCGTCAGACCGGGAACTACTACCAGAGCACTCTCACCCTCGACGTCACCTCCGGCACCGAGTACCACCTCCGGGTGAACCAGTACGGCTCGACCGGCGGGGACGTCACCCTCAACTGGGAGTTCGCGACCACCGGCGCGCCCGCTGCACCCTCCGGAGTCGAGGCGCTCGCCGTCGCCGACGGCGCCGTACAGGTGCGGTGGGCCGCGAGCGACGCCTACCCCGTGGTCACCGCCTACACGGTGACGTCCTCCCCGGACAGCCGGACCTGCACCTGGACGGCGGGACCGACACTGTGCACGGTCACCGGCCTCACCCCGGACGCGTCGTACACGTTCTCCGTGACAGCGACCAACTCCTCGGGAACCTCGGAGGCGTCATCGGCGTCATCAGCGGTCGCCGCATCCCACCCCGGATCCGACCGCAGTTGGATCAACTCCTGGGGGCAGGACCGCGTCGACCAGGCGACGAACTCCCTCAATGGGGTGCTCTCCACCCGGGGTGACTCCTCGGTCACCAACGGTGACGCCGACCGTGGATCGGGTGCGGTGATCTTCGTGGTCGACACCGGAGTCAGCACCCACGATGACTTCGGCGCGCGTTTGGTGACCGGTCGCGACATCGTCGACAGCGACAACGACGCGTCCGACTGCGACGGTCACGGCACCCACGTTGCCTCCACCGCCGCCGGCACCAACTACGGCATCGCGACCTCCGCCACGATCGTGCCGGTGCGGGTCCTCGACTGCTGGGGATCGGGTTCCACCTCCGGCGTGGTCGCCGGTCTGGAATGGGTCGCCGACTACGACCTCACTGGCAAGAAGGGTGTCGTCAACATGAGCCTCGGCGGAGGCGCCTCCGATGCCCTCGACGCCGCCGTGGAGAACCTCGTCGACGCCGGCATCGTCGTGGTCGCCGCGGCCGGCAACTCCGACGACGACGCCTGCTCCTACAGCCCTGCGCGGGAAGCCACAGCCATCACGGTCGGGGCGACGGCGTCGGATGATCAACGGTCGTACTTCTCGAACACCGGATCGTGCGTCGACATCTTCGCGCCGGGTTCGTCGATCGAGGCGGCCTCGATCACGGGGACATCGGACACCGTCACCCTGAGCGGCACCTCGATGGCGGCCCCGCACGTAGCCGGAGCCGCGGCCCTGGTCCGCACCCAGTATCCGAGCGCGAGCGCCCACGATGTGGCAGCGATCCTGACGGCCGACGGTCGCACCGGCGTGGTGAGCGACCGGGGCACTGGCTCCCCGGACCGCTTCCTCAACGTCACGACGACGATCTACGACCTGACCGCCGCTCCGGCCACCACCGTCACAGGTGTGACCGCCACCGCGGGAGTGAACTCGGTGACCGTCTCATGGACCGCCGTGACCCCGATTTCAGCCTCACCGGCCGCGACCGCTCCCCCGGTGGGCACGTTCACCGTCACGGCCTCTCCGTCCGGTTCGTGCACCGCCGCCTACTACGAGTCGAGTTGCACCATCACGGGGCTCTCGGCCGGCACGACCTACACGTTCTCCGTGGCCTCCGCCGGTCTCGGCAAGACCGGTACGGCCTCGACCCCCGCGACCGCCGTGCCCTCCGCCCCGCCCAGCTCCGGCGGTGGTGGTGGCGGCGGCGGTGGTGGTGGTGGCGGTGGTTCCGGTGGCGGTGGTGGTTCCGGTGGCGGCGGCGGTTCCGACGACTCGCCGGTGTCCACGCTGCAGGCCATCGCTCCCAACCGTCTCATCGACACCCGTACCGGCCAGGGAGGCGTCGCCCCGGCACGCGTCGGCGACGGTCGGATCCTCGAGGTACCCGTTCTCGGACGGGCAGGGGTCCCGAGTGCCGGGGTCTCAGCGGTGTCCATGAACGTCACAGTCACCAACACGGGCGCCACGGGAGGCTCCGGATTCCTGACGGTCTACCCCTGCGGTGCCCAGCCCGACGTCTCGAGTCTCAACTTCACAGCCGGCAGAACAGTCGCCAACGCGGTGATCGTCCCGGTCTCGGCATCGGGCTCGGTGTGTTTCGCGGCGAACGGTCAGGCCGACGTACTGGTCGATGTGAGCGGCGCGATCCTCGAGGGCTCCGGCTTCATCCCCACCAGCCCGACACGCGTGGCCGACACCCGGAACTCCGGCACGATCGGAGGAGCCAGGGTCCTCGAGGTCGGCCTGCTCGGCGTGGCCGGCATCCCCGCATCGGGAGTGTCAGCGGTGTCGATGAACCTGACGGTCACCAACACCTCGGTACCCGGGTCCGGTTACGCCACCGTGTACCCGTGCGGTGCGCGGCCGGATGCCTCGAACCTCAACTTCACGAACGGTCAGACCGTCGCGAACGCGGTCATCTCCCCGCTCTCGTCGACCGGAACCGTTTGTGTCTACGTCTACGGCTCGGCCGATGTGCTCATCGACGTGAACGGTGCCTTCCTCGATGGGTCCGGTTTCGGTGCGACAGCGCCGACCCGCCTCGCGGACACCCGTTCGGCGGGTCGCTCGGGTCTGGTGGCGAACAGCATCGTCGAGGTCCAGGTCGCCGGTCGAGCCGGCGTGCCGACCGGAGCCTCCGTCGCATCCCTCAACGTGACGGTCACCAACACGACAGCCGCCGGTGGCTACATCACCGTCTACCCGTGCGGCACCCGTTACGAGGCGTCGAACCTCAACTTCTCCACCGGCGACACGGTCGCCAATGCGGTGATCGCGCCGCTGTCGAGCACGGGAACGGTGTGCGTCTACGTGCACGGGCGCGCCGACGTGCTGGTGGATGTGAGCGGCTACCTCCCCTGACGCCTCACCACCCCCGTCCGGTTCGACCCGTTCCGTTACGCCGCCCGATCGGGCGGCGTAACACTCTCCCCATGTCAGGCGATAACAGCGGTGATGACGACAGCGAGCATCACCGAGTGCCTGATGGGCCGACCTCACGACAGACTCGGAGGCGATGACCACCCGGAGCGCATGCTCGTGCGCCGTCTCACGGAGCGCGGCCTGATGGGCGATCGAATCTCCGTGCGCGCCCTGAAGCGCGGCGACTCATCGGAGTGGTCGCGCTTCGTCGGTGACGTCGGTCCGAAGATCGTCGGCTACGCGCACCGAATGGGTTCTCGCGATCCCGACGAGGTGATGGGCGCCACCCTGGAAGCGGTGGCTCGGCGCATCGGCGAGTTCGAGGGCGGCGCGGGCGATCTTCGATCCTTCGTGTTCTCCATCGCTCATGCGCGGATCGTCGACGACCTGCGTCGCAACACCCGACGCAGCGAGGTGTCGATCGAGAACACCCTCGATCTGCTCGAGGCCGAGGAACCGAACGAGGAGACCTTCAGCGATCCAGATCTTCTCGCCGCGCTCGAACGGCTTCCGGAGGAGCAGCACCGCATGCTCGAGCTGCGGTATGTGGTCGGACTGTCGACCCGAGAGACGGCGAAGGCGATCGGCAAGTCCGAGGTGGCCACCCGCGTCGCGCTGTCGCGAGCGTTCGCGAAGCTGAAGGATCTCCTCTCGGAGGAGTTGCGTGAGGAGTCGAGCAGCGAGGGGGTGGCATCGTGATCTGGCCGCCAAACCACCGTCTCGCCCTCCGGCTCGCCGACCTGCGCGCCACCGAGGCGGCCTTCGAGGTCGACCAGGATCTCGTGGCCCGCCTGCGGTCATTGGCGATCGCCAGCTCGGCTGATCCGACGCTGGCCAAGGGTCGCTGGAAGCGCCGGGTTGGCGCCGCGGTCGGCGCGATCGGTGTGTTCGGCTGGGCAGGAGCTGCGGCCGCTGGTGCGAGCGTCGGCCTCGTGTCGACCGGTTCGCTCCCCGATCCGATCCAGAACGTGGTCGCCGATGTGCTGGAGGTCGTCAACATCGAGGTGCCGCGACCGGTGTCGTCAGTGGAGATCGTTCCCGACCCGGTCGAGGAGCCCGTGGAGGAGACGCCGCCAGCTGAGCCACCGGTGACCGAGCCGACACCGACCACGGTGGTCGAGCCGGACGATCCTGAGGAGGAGCCGATCGACGAACCTGTTGACGATCCGATCGAGGAACCCATCGCTCCACCCACCACCACGGTGCCCGACGAGTCGATCGACGATGACCTCGACGCGGACGAGTCCCCGGGACGTTCCGAGGAGGCTCCGGGCCAGACCGGCTCCACCCCGGGGCAGTCGGGAAACACTCCCGGTCAGTCGGGCAACACCCCTGCGCAGGGTGCCGAACCACCGGGCCAGGCCGGCACCACGCCCGGGCAGTCGGGTAACACTCCGGGACAGTCGGGAAGAGCTCCCGGACAGTCGAACGACAACAACAGCAACGGTCAAGGCAACACCGACAACCCATCAAGCAACGCCCCCGGCCAGTCCGGCAACAACGGGAACGGGAACAGTTCCAGCAGCGGCAACAACGGCCAAGGCAACGGCAACGGTCGCGGAGTAGCCGCCGACGAGGCGGAGGTCGACGCGATAGCCGCCGACACCGAAGCGGAAGACGCCCCCGAGTCACCGGGTAGAAGCGAGAATGGCAACCGAGGCGGCCGGGCCGGCCGCTGAGGGAGCCAACATGCCACGACCAGCCCGTAGGGAGATCCTCGATCGCCTCGTCGACGAGGGCCGACTCGACCGCGAGGATGCTGATTCGATCGTGCGCGCGCCGGGTCTCGCCTTCTCGACACCCGAGCTCGTCGGATATCTCGCGGGCCTCATCGTGGTAGTCGGTCTCATCCGACTCCTCGCTGCGGCCGAGGCCTCCCCCTCGGCGATCGCGATCGCGCTGTTGGTGACCGGTTACGTGTCAGCAATATCGACGAGGCGAATCACAAGTGGCTCGATGGCCCGCCAACGCGTCATCGAGGTGATCGAGGTGGCGAGCGTGACCCAGTTGGCGATCGCTGTCGGGATCCTTCTCGATCAGCACCTGCTCGAATCCATCGAGTTGTCGGTCGCGATCATCGCGGCCGTGGCGTTGGCATGGGGGCTCTCACGGCTTCACACCCAGATCGCGGGGTGGGCCGTCACCTCCTCGGCCGCGCTCGTCGCGACGACCGCCTGGCTGGCCGTGGCGGATCTCGACGACCGCGCGACCCCACCTGTGTTCCTCGTGGTGGCATCGGGGCTCGTTGGCCTCGCCTCGGTGCGACGCAGTCAACCTGGAGCAGTGCTCGCGAGAGTCGCGGCGGCTGGAACCGTTGTGGTCGTGTCGATGATCTGGTTCGGCACGCACGACGGGGTTGTCGCAGCACTACCGCTCGTCGCCATCGGTCTCGGCGCGTTCGCTCTCGGCGCCAGCGAGCACTGGCTGGAGATCGCTGTCGCCGGCGCGATCACTGTGCTCATCGGTCTCGTCGGCTGGGTGCTCGACAGCGGCCTGGGCGACTTGGTGCAAGGAGTAGTGATCGTCGGGATCGGTGCGCTCTCGCTCCTCACGGTCGTCCGGGTCACCCGCACGTCGTCGGCAACCGATCACGGTTGAGCGTCTGAGAGGATCAAGGGATGGGCTCATCTCGGAAACTCTCGATCGCCTCCGTCAACGTCAACGGCATCCGGGCGGCGAAACGCAACGGAATGGAGCCATGGATCGCGGAGCGGGCCGCCGACATCGTGACCATGCAGGAGGTGCGCGCGCCCGATGACATCTTCGTCGATCACGTTGACACCATGTTCGGCGCCGACTGGCATCGGGTCCACGCCGAGAGCGAGGCCAAGGGCCGCGCTGGTGTCGCGGTGGTGTCGCATCTCCCGATCACCGCTCAGCGAATCGACATCGGTGGCAAGCACTCCCGCTACAACCGCTCGGGCCGGTGGGTGGAGGCCACCTTCGACCTCGACGGTGTCGACGCGCCGCTCACGGTCGTGTCGGCCTACATCCACACCGGCGACGCCGACAGCGACGAGAAGATGGAGGAGAAACTCGGCTTCTTCGCCGCGGTAACCGACCGGATGACCCGTCTGCGACGCCAGGGCCACCACGTCGTGGTGACCGGGGACTTCAACGTCGGACACACCGAGCGCGACATCAAGAACTGGAAGGGGAACCGCAACAAGGCGGGTTTCCTCGAGGTCGAGCGCGCCTGGTTCGACCGGTGGTTCGACGAGCTCGGCTGGGTCGATGTCGCCCGCAGCCTGGCCGGCGACGTCGACGGTCCGTTCACCTGGTGGTCGTTCCGCGGGCAGGCCTTCGACAAGGACGTCGGCTGGCGGATCGACTACCAGGTGGCGAGCCCCGAGTGGGCCGAGCGAGCCGTGTCGTCGTCGGTCGACCGGGCCCCGAGTTACGCGGAGCGCTGGAGCGATCACGCCCCGCTCGTGGTCGACTACCGACGCTGACTCACATCAACTCGAGTTCGGCGCCGTCGAACAACGGCGTCATGTCGAAGTCGGCGACGTCGGCATCCAGTTGATCGACCGAGGGCGCGGTGAGATCACCGGCCGCGGTCTCGAGCACGGCCGGCAACAGGTTGGCGTCGCTCGTCGAGTTGAGGAACAACTGCTCGCGCGACAACACGTTGCGCACCGCGCGTCCGATCGCCCCGTGATCGGTCAACGGCTCGTACCAGGAGAACCTCGGGCCGTCGTAGTCCACCGACCAGCGGCCCTTCGCGATCGACTTGATGGTCTGCACCGCAACGTTCCGATCGGCGCACACCGCGAGCAGTTCCTCGACATCGCTGCGATATGCCGGATTGGCGAGCATCGTGTGATTGAACGGGAACAGGACCGAGTCGAAGTCGAACTCGGCGAGGCTGCGCACATGCATCGACGGGATGCGCACCCCGTGTCCCGTCACCCCGATCCAGTCGACGAGCCCCTCGTCTCGGGCTGCGGCCAGCGCCTCGACGGCTCCGCCGGGCCGGAAGGCCGTCTCCCACTCATCGACCTCGACGAGGTTGTGCAACTGGATCAACTCGACCCGGTCGACACCCATACGTCGCAGTGAGTCCTCCAGACCGGCCCGCGCCGCGTCACCGGTTCGCTCACCGGTCTTGGTGGCGAGGAAGATCGACGCCCGGTGCTCGGCGAGCCAGGGCTGCATGACGTCCTCAGCGTGGCCGTAGGAGTGGGCGGTGTCGTAGTGGTTGACCCCGGCGGCTCGGGCGATCTCCAGGGTGTCGTAGGCGCGTCGCTGCGACATCTCCCCGAGGGCAGCGCCCCCGAAGATGACCCTCGACGAGAGGTGTCCGGTGCGGCCGAAGACTGCGGTGGGGACCATGGGTCGACCCTAGTGGTCGAGCCCTGAGCCCTCATTAGACGCCAGTTCATCACCGGCATCGAAGTCGTTCGGGAGTCGGCGGTAGGCGGAGCGACCGAGCAGGTGCGTGCCGACCGGGCCGGTCACCAACTGCAACACCACCACGAGCAGCGCCGTCACCAGCGCGGCGACCGAGCGCACCGACAGCGCCACACCGACGGCGATGGCGAGGATGCCGAGCGTCGGTGCCTTGGCCGCCGAGTGCATCCGCGCGAACACCGACTGGAAGCGGACCACGCCGACACCGGCGAGGAGGATGAGCGCCGAACCGAACACGAGCAGCACGCCGGCGACGGTGTCGATCATGCTCCCCTCCTCTCCACGTATCGGGCGAGCACGCCGGTGCCGACAAAGGCGACGAGGGCGACCACGAGCACGGTGTCGAGACCGGCGACCGAATCGTCGCTCGCCACCTCCACCAGGATCCCGCAGGTGATCACCATCAGCAGGCCATCGACGGCGATCACCCGGTCGACGACCGACGGCCCGATGAAGAGCCGAACCATGAAGCAGATGCCGGCGAGGGCGAGCAGCGCAAAGGCCGCGACGATCATGAGCCACCTCCCAGTTGCGCCCGCGCGGCGCGCGAGCCGAACGCTCTCACCGACAACTCCTCGAGGTGCAGCAGTTCGGCCTTGACGCGCTCGATGTCGTCGAGGTGGAGCACATGCACGTACAGCACCGGCGGTGTGCCCTTGGCCTCGATGGTCACCGTTCCCGGCGTCAGGGTGATCACGTTCGCCACCACGGTCATGGCGAGATCGGATGAGGTGCGCAGCGGCACGGCGACGATTCCGGTGTGGATGCGATCGCGCCAGGGCGTGATGATCTCCCAGGCCAGCACGAGATTCGCCTGGACCAGTTTCACCAGCACGTAGAGGCCGAAGTAGATCAGGTGCGGCAACGACACGCGCGCGCGGTCACCCGACTCCGAGCCGGCGCAGTACGACTTCGGCAGACGGGCGAACGAGATGACGACGGTCGCGACCACCGCACCGGACACCAGGTTCGCGATGCTCAGGTCGTTCCAGAGCAGGAGCCAGATGGCCACCAGCCACAACCCGAGGCCCGAGATGCTCACCCGGCCGAGCAACCTCATCGGTCCACCCCCAACACCGCCTCGACGTACACCGAGGGGTCGAGCAGGTCCCCGGCGGCCCGGAGCGACAACTCGTGGAGGGGCCCGGCCCAGACGGAGAACGCGATCGAACCCGCCACCAAAGAGGCCGTGGCGACCACCATCCACAGCGGCGAACCGAGTCGACCGTCAGCCATCGGCTCCCGCGACGGCGCCGTATCGCGCTCCCCCCAGAACACCCCGGCCCAGATCTTGGTCATCGAGTAGAGGGTGAACAGCCCGACGGCGAGTGAGGCCGTGACGATCGCCCATCGGTCGACTTCGAGGCCGGCATCGACGAGCGCGAACTTGGCGAGGAAGCCGGAGAACGGCGGCAGACCGGCGAGGCTGAGCGCCGGCACGGCGAACAGCGCCGCGATGAGTGGCGCGGTGCGCACCAGACCCCCCATCTCCGAGAGTCGGCTGGTGCCGGCCCGGCGGTCGACGAGCCCGGCCACCAGGAAGAGCGCGGTCTTCACGATGATGTGGTGGATCACGTAGAACACCGCCGCCGCGACACCGGCGACCGTCAGCAGCCCGAGGCCGAGGATCATGTAGCCGATCTGGCTGATGATGTGGAAGGCGAGGATGCGCTTCATGTCGTCTTGGGCGATCGCGCCGAGGACGCCAACCACCATCGTCGCCCCAGCCACCCACAACAGGATCGTGCCCATCCACCCGGGGGTATCGAACAGGAGCAACTGGGTCCGGATGATGGCGTAGACACCGACCTTGGTGAGGAGCCCCGCGAAGATCGCGGTCACCGGACCGGGCGCTGTCGGATAGCTGTCGGGGAGCCAGAAGAAGAGCGGGAAGAGACCGGCCTTGATGCCGAACACGATGAGCAGCATGATCGAGAACGCCGCCTTGAGCCCCGGGTCGACCTCGGCGAGACGGATGGAGAGCTCAGCCATGTTCACCGTTCCGGTCGCCGCGTACAGCAGGGCGAGCACCGAGATGAACAGCGTCGAGGCCACCAGTGAGATGACGACATAGGTCATGCCCGACCGCACCTGATCCGGTCGGCCGCCGAGGGTGATCAGCACGTACGACGCGGCGAGCATCATCTCGAAGGCCACGAACAGGTTGAAGAGGTCACCGGTGATGAAACTCGCCGACACGCCGGTGGCGAGCACGAGATACAGCGGGTGGAACGCGATCCGCTCACGCTCGGCGCCGGCCTGGCCGATCGCGTAGACCATCACGACCAGCAGCACGACCGAGGAGACCACGAGCATGATCCCCGCCAGCCGGTCGACCACGAGCGCGATGCCGAGGGGCGCGCTCCACCCTCCGGCGACCTGGACCACATGGCCCTCGCGCTCGGCCTCCACGAGCAACAGGATCGAGATGACCACCAGGGCGGCGAGCGCCGTCACGCTCACCGCGCGTTGGATAGCGCGCCAACGACCGGCCACCACGGTCACGGCCGCGCCGAGGAGCGGCAACACGATCGGCAACGGGACCAGCGATGCGGTACTCACATCTCTCCGATCTCGGAGGTGGTCGGCTCGCCGTCGTCGACCGGCCCCTCCGGGCCGTCGGCCTCGCGTCTCGCGACCATGGTGTCCTCGATGTCGTTCTCGACGGCGTCGTCGCGGGTGATCTCCCAGCTGCGGTAACCGAGCGCGAGCAGGAAGGCGGTCACGCCGAAGGTGATGACGATCGCGGTGAGAGCGAGCGCCTGGGGCAAGGGGTCGGACATGGTGTCGACGGGATCGCTGCCGATGAGCGGTGGTCGACCACCCGGACCGCCGGAGGTGATGAGCAGGAGGTTCGCCCCGTGGCCGAGGAGCCCGATCCCGATGATGATGCGGGTGAGGCGTCGCTGCATGAGCAACCAGGATCCGCAGGCGAACAACAACGCGGTCACGAGGGCGAGCACGATGCTCATGGCACGGCCACCCGTTCGTCGCCCATGGTCGGGGCGTCCTCCTCCGATGCCTCCGGATCGTCGCCGAACGCCTCGTAGGCCATCAGGACGAGACCGACCACCACGAGGAACACGCCGATGTCGAAGGGCAGTGCGGAGGTCGTCTTGATCTTCCCGAGGAGCGGGAGGTCGGCCTCGAGGAGGGCGTGTTCGAGCACGGCGCCACCGAGGAGGATCGGCACGATCGCGGTGACCACGGCGATCAACAGACCCCCTCCGAGCACGGTCCACGGCTTCATCGGCAGCAGGCGCCGGACCGCCGGGTTCCCACCGGCGATGTACAGCAGGCTGATCGCGGCGCCAGCGGTCAGTCCGCCGACGAAGCCACCGCCGGGCTGGTTGTGCCCTGCGAACAGGAAGTAGATCGCGAGCGTCAGGATGGAGGCGAACAGCACCCGCGCGGAGGCGTCCACCACCGGGGACGGCACGAGTGAGGAGGTCTCGAGGCGCTTCCGGTGGACGAGGCGGGCGAGTGCGACAACCCCGAGTCCGGCGACGAGCAGCACGGTGATCTCGCCCAGGGTGTCGAGGCCGCGGAAGTCGACCAGGATCACGTTGACGACGTTCGCGCCCTTGCCGTCGGGGACCGAGCGATCGAGCATCTCGGCCGAGACCGATGGATCGTCGATCGCATCACGCGAGTCGGCGGCGGAGAGCGCGAACACGAAGACCGAGACGCCGACAAGGGCGGCGATGGCGATGCGCACCGGGGCGATGACCGCAGCCGAGCGATCGGTGAACGCGCGCGGGAGCACCTGGAGTACCAGCACGAAGAGCACCGTGGCGAGCGTCTCGATCGCGAACTGGGTGAGCGCGAGATCAGGTGCGCCCTGCACCACGTAGAGCCCGGCCATTCCGTAGCCGACGGCGCCGAGCATGAGCGCCGCGGCGATGCGGCGGTGCACCAGGGTCGAACCGATCGCAGCGGCCACGATGAGCGCGGCCAGCAGGATGTGCAACCAGTTGTCGGCGAACACGGGTACGCGCTCGAGCCCGGTGAAGGCCGGCACGAGCGGGGCGAGCGCCGACACCCCGAGGATCACCATCAGGTAGATCGGCAGCGACCCGTTCTGCACCACCCGCGTGGTCCACTTCGCACCCCGCAGAACGCTCTGGAGCAGCACCCAGAACGAGCGGTCGGCGGTGGGGAGCACCGCGATCGGACGGTGCAGGGCGGTCTGGGTCGCCTCCACCCGCCGGCGTGCGACGGTCACCAACGCGCCGATCGCGATGACCACCGCCGAGAGCAGAAGCGCCGAGTTGAACCCCGCCCACAACTCCACCGACTTCGGCTTGGCGGACGGGTGCAGCGACCTGGTGGCCTCGGCCACCAACGCGTCGACGAACACCGGGGCGAGACCGGCGACGAGGGAGAAGACCGCGAGGAGGAGCCCGGGAGCCACGAAGGCCGGTGAGGGCACGGCGGCGTCGGGACCGCCCATCGGATGGTCGTCGTCGACCGCGGACGGATCG
>Ga0181572_10000934_pt1 | contig 21175 bp, 9 predicted proteins | sample 101ome_26_FD_133004 | JGI IMG/M metagenome (GOLD analysis project Ga0181572, IMG submission 133004) | Coastal salt marsh microbial communities from the Groves Creek Marsh, Skidaway Island, Georgia - 101408AT metaG (megahit assembly) | ecosystem: Environmental > Aquatic > Marine > Intertidal zone... | reverse complement strand
GATTATCCATACATGCAAGTCGGAGCCATCGCCAACGAGGGTACGGGAAGCAAAGCGATCAAGGCGAGGAACAACATCCTTCGTCAGAACGCGACGCAAACGCCCAGACGATGATAGGAGAGGAAAACGATAGTGGCTTCCGGGCGTGGTGATATCAGCCACATCATTAGAGGTTTGTAGTGCTACTAATAGAATCAAATCAAACGTTTTCAACAATTTGTTGACACATTTGCGCGAGTTGCGCGACTCGCGCATCGGTCGACTTGCCCAACTCAACCAAGACGTTGCGGATGCGCGCCACGTCGTCGTTGCCGAGTTGCAAAGACGAGATGACCGCTTGCTCACTGAATATATTCAAGATGGCCGAAATGATGACTTGCCACGAGTTCACATCTTTCTCTTCTCTAGAAACGACACACGCTTCGAGAATCGTCACGAGAGTGGCGCGCACCGCGTCGACGTCGATGTTTTCTGGCGCTGAGACGATGAACCGTCTGAGCACGTGCAAACCACGCATGACGTGCGTGACGTTCTGCTGTACATGCTTCGTCGACGACGATAAAATGTTTGCGGCCAACTTTTCCGACAATGCGCAAAATTCTGTTGGGTGAAAAGCCGAGCACGTCTCGATGGCTGCTTCGTCGCCCAAGCCATCTCTGAGGACACGAACGGTCGTTTTCGATAAGTCATCACACTCCGAAAGAGCGCTCGTCAACATGCGCATCGTCTCCGTGGATGAAATCATGCTCTTTACGAACGCCAATCCGAATTCGTTTGGTATGAGCGCCTCCATGATCTCGAGAGCGCATTCAGCGTCTCCGGTGTCGATACACGCTGAGATGGCTTTCCGCAACGCATCGCCAGCGCACGCACCCTCAACGCTCGCACGAGCGGGAAGAACTAATCGGCGTTCTTCACTCATCGTACCAGTCGCGAGCTCACTGAGGACAGTGATCAGCAGGAGTTTGCACCCCGATAGGAAACTATCCTTCGCATTTTTTGCGCAAACGGCTTTGATGAGAAACGACACGTAATAGTCTGGAACGACGCTACGCTGTATGAGTGTTTTCACGGTGTCGGCGTGGAACAGTGCCTCGTACTGTGGACTGATCTTGCGCTCCTTATCTTTCGACGTCACGATGCTTTGCAACGCTTGATTCCATAGCGGCGAATCGGTTCCTTTCGGCAATTCAGAGACCTCGTTTGACTTTCGGCGTTTCACCGTGGTCTTTGCAGGTTTCACGCTCACCGTCGCCTTGCTTCGTAAATCATCGATTTCAGCAGCGGTCAATCCAACCGATTCGACAGCCTGCGATGTGATGACCCATCTTCCAGAAGTGTGCGTCGCCACGCTTTCGATTGCGCGCTTCACGGCGGATTGGTTCAAACCTGCAACCGTGTGACATGCCTCCTCGACGAACTTTGTCTTGGCTTGATTCACCTTTAACTCGGGATGCACGAGAAGAAATTCAATCAGCATTCGCAGATTCGCCTGCACCACGTTATCAGCACTCATCTTTGTTGCGCTCTTCGGGCCCTTTGATTTTACGGCTGGCAACGGTTGCGAAGTGGATGCCACGAGTCCGATGCGCGGTGCGTCACGAAAGACAACTTGCGCTGAAAACACGCGTAAAAGTGCTGGATCTTCACTGTATTGAACCATCGATGAAGTCGTCTGCAAACTCGAGATCACCACTGGACCTTGCGCGCCTCGTCGCGATCGACTCGCGAGCATGGCGATGGTGCTTCGTTTCTGTGCCGTATCAGCGTCGTCACCGATTGCGGCGGGATCAAAGTTCGAAACATCAGCAGTGAGCTCATCGTCCACCGCGATGAATCCATCATCCTCGTCCGACACCTGCGCCATGTCTTCATCCTCGTCGTTGTCGGCGTCGGACAAACTTTCACCCTTTTCCTCTTCCTCCCACTCTTCGGCGGAGTCGTATTCGTAATCTACATCCATTTCACGTTCGAAAGGTTTACGGCCAGTCACGACGGACGGCACCGCGGGCCGATTCGGAAACGGACCCGTACCCCAGAACGCGGGCCGAGCGAACAAATCGACGTCGATGTCGAACAAGCGTCTCTTCCGCGCGCCCGTCGCCGTCGACTCGTCTCGATCGCGTTTACGCTTCTTCGAAACCGGGAAACATAGCATCGACACCACTTTCACCTCGCGCTCGACGCGCCGCGCGCCCCATCGATGACGCATCCCTCGACCTTTTTGCGCCTTCCATCTCTTGAACAAATCGGTTCGAATCCGTCCAATATCCTCCGCCTCGCCATCCGCGCGCACGATTTCGTCCAACTTGGTACGCACGCCCTCATCCGCTAGCGGCGTCGTCGATGTCGGTTCCACCGCCGGTTTCGTCTTCGTCTTCGGCGTGAAGAATTTCGCAAACGCGTTTGCCTGCTTCTCCCTTGCCTGTTGTTCTTTGCGCTTCGCCTCCAACTTTTTCTCCGCCTCCGCCTCCTTTTCTGCCCTCAACTTGGCCTTCTCCGTCGCTTTCACCTCCGCCTTGGCCCTTCTCTCCGCATCTTTACGTTCGCGAGCGAGACGCTTCTCTTCCTCCTTGGCGCGTCTCTCCTTTTCTTTCTCCTCCTTCGCCGCCGCCTTCAATCGCTCCTTCTCCTCCTTGATTCGAGCCTTCTCCGCCTTTATTCTCGCCTTCTCCGCCTTCGCCGTCGCCGCCGCGCTCGCGCGCGCGCCATCCGGCGCCGTCGTCGTCGTCTGATTATTCAAACCTGCATCCGCAACCGTCGCGGTTAAATCGACGACGCGCGCGTCGTCGCTCGACGCCGACGCTTTCCGCGCCTCACGCGCGGACGACATCGTCCGCACCGGCTCGTTCGTCGTATCTGCGAGCTCGTCGCGCGACATGCGCGACGAAAACTGGCGCGCGCGCACTTCGGTTGGCGAGCGTCGAGTCTTCAGCGCTCGGCGATTCGAGACGACGATTCGAGACGACAAAGACGCCGCGAAGCGCGTGCGCGTGATTCGCGTAGAAAAAGTGTCAGACATGCATTATAAGTGAACAAAGAGTACTCAGTGATCGTACGCGGAGACGAGCGCTTTGTATTTACCGCCTCGCGCCATGAGTTGATCGTGGGTGCCGGATTCGGCGACGACACCGCCGTCGCCGTTGGCGTTGTCGATGAGGTAGATTTTGTCGGCGTTTCGAATCGTCGATAAGCGGTGCGCGATGACGATGGTGCTGCGCTTGCTGCCGTCGGCGAGCAATCCGTCGAGGGCGGCCTGGACGAGGCGTTCGGACTCGTTGTCGAGCGCGGAGGTGGCTTCGTCGAGGAGCAAAATGCGAGGGTCGTTGATGATGGCTCGCGCGATGGAGATGCGTTGCTTTTGACCCCCGGAGACGCGACCGCCACCGATGCCGACGTCCGTCTCGTACCCTTCGGGCATTCTGGAGATGAATTCGTGCGCGTTTGCCGTTTTCGCGGCGGCGATGACTTGTTCGCGCGTGGCGACGCCGCCGGGCATGCCGGCGGCGATGTTGTCGTGAACGCTTCCGGAGAAGAGCGTCGGTTCTTGTTCGACGATGCCCACGTTGCTGCGAAACCACATGAGATCCAACTCGGTGAGGTCAACACCGTCTATGTATACCTTGCCTGCGCTTCCCGCGCCCTCGACCGCGATCTTGAACGCCTTGCCGTCGTCGTCCGCGGCGACTTGTTTGCTCACGCGGACGATTTCGTAAAAGCGTTCCAAGAGTTGAATCGCCGTCGATTTCCCGCTCCCAGACTGTCCAATCAGCGCCACCGTCTCTCCCGGGTTCACTTCAAAACTCAAACCGCCGAGAACGGGGGCGTCACGCGTCGGGTACGTGAAGAAGACATCCTTAAACTCAATCTTCCCGGACAATCCGTCGATGACTTTACCGTACTTTTTCTCGTCGGCGTCTGCCGACGATTTCGGAACTTGCCGCGCGGTCTCTTCGATCTCCGAAACCTTGACGAACGGTTGCGCGTTGATGGGCGGCACTCGATCGATGAGCTTGAAGATACGCCCGGCCGATGCTGTGCCGTCGCGATTATCTCCCGCAAAAGTCGCCGCTTGTCCCGCGCCGGCGGCGCAAAAGCCGAGCGCCCAGAGCGACCTCATGAAATCCATAAAATTCAATTCACCTTTTTTGATCAATTGACCTCCCCACCAGAAGGCGAATCCGTAGAATCCCATCGTCAACGCCTGCGCAAGACCGAACGCACCTCCCGTTCGGAGCGCCTTGCGACGTTCCTCGGCTGTCGTCGTCGAAATCGCCGCGTCGTAGTTGGTCGACATCTTCTCCTCGAGACCGAACGCTTGCACATCCTTAATCATGGTCACCGCTTCGGAGACTCGCGCAGATCCCGCGGCGACAGTTTCGTCCAACGTCGTCGCATCCGCGAGGTTTTTCATGTTGAGCATCTCACCGATGCTCAACACGGGGACGCACGCGAGAAGCACCAAGCCGTATTTCCAGCTCGCCGTGAGAGAGACGGTGAGTCCAAACGTGAGCGCCGCCGCTGCCTGAATCACGCTCCCGAAACTCTGACCAGTCATCGTTCGAACCTTGGTCGTGTCCGCCTGAAGCAACGTAGTCAACGAGCCGACCGTGTTTTCCTTTTCGTCGAAGAACGCGACGTCTTGACGCATGATTGATCTGAAGAGATGCACGCGGAGACGAGTGGTGAGACGTTCACCGATGTTGCCGAAGATTCCACCTTGGATTCCCATGACGATGAACGCGCCGACGGATACGGCGCCCATCGCACCGGAGAGAATTGCCGAACGTTCACGCATGTAGCTGATGTCATCCATGTAGAAGACCGTCAAAAGTTCGGCAAAGACGAACGCGACGGACGGCATGACGCAACCGTTCGCGACGGCGAAAAACATGCCAGTGACAAGAAGCGGAATGTCTTCCATGCTGTATTTCCACACGCGCGCAGCGCTCACTTTGTACACTTCCACCGTCGCTTTGTCTTGCTGCTTCGTGTTGTCGCTCTCTTTGTTCGCTTGCTTGAATGTCGAAGCCCCAACGGATGAGTGCAACGATCCCGTCGACGCGGATCGCTTGACTCGCTTCGTCTCACTCTTCGTCAAACCGACCAAGTTTCTGTACATGCCCTTCGAACCGAGAGCCATGAGTTGATCGTGCGTGCCTTGTTCCAACACGACGGAACCGTGCGCGCTGCCGCCTCCGCCCGCCAATCCCGCTGATGCGTCCTTGCTCCCGAGCACGACGATTTTATCCGCATCGCGCACCGTCGTTAGTCTGTGCGCGATGACGATCGTCGTTCGCTGACCACCCGCGACGGAGTGCACTAAACTATCGAGCGCATCTTGTACGAGCCGTTCGTTTTCAGTATCCAACGCGGACGTGGCTTCGTCGAGAATCAAAATCGACGGATTTCTCAGCGCCGCGCGCGCTATGGCAATTCTTTGTTTTTGACCACCGGAGAGCTTCGAATTCTTACCGCCGACCATGGTATCGTACCCGTTCGGGAACGACATGATGAAATCGTGCGCGGAAGCAGCTTCGGCGGCGGCGACGATTTCGTCCATCGAGGCTTTCGCGCCCGAGATCGCCTGCGGTCGACCGGCGGCGATATTATCGGCGATCGAAGCTTCGAACAAGAGCGGCTCTTGTGAAACGATACCGATGTTGGCGCGAAGTTTATCGATGCGAAGATTTCGAATATCGATGCCATCAAGGGTGATGGTACCGCGTGTCGGATCGTAGAATCGCTCGATGAGCTTGGTCACCGTACTTTTACCGCACCCAGACGCTCCGACCAATGCGACGACTTTTCCACCCTCGATGGTCAAATTCAGTCCGCTGAACACCGGTCGCTCTGGATTATACTCAAAGTCGACATCCTTGAAGACGATCTCACCTCGAATCGGCGCAGCGAGTTCCGATCCAGTCGGAGTTCGCGCGTCGATGCCGTTCGCGGGTTGTCTGTCAATGACTTCGTACGCTTTGTAAGCAGCCATGCGCGCCTTCGCCAAGGCTTCGAAAGCAGGTCCCGCCTGGCCGAGCGCGAAACCGCCGAACAAAATCGAAAAGAACACCATGACGATGGTCCCGCCCGTCAAACACGGCGAGGCGGCGGAATCAAGGACGCCTCCGAACGTAGTGGAGAGGCGGTGACCGCATCCGCAGTTCGGAGACGTGTTCAAAAGAGCCATGGAGTAATCGAGGTTGCACGCGCATTGCAAAAGCGAGTCACCGGTGTAGTTTTTACTCGGTTCGTTCGTATACACGCATTTCGACCTCGCGAAGAGAGCGTGCGATCCCCACGTCGGGTCGGTGACGTCCGTCAAACCCGTCGGGGGAGGGTACTTTACGAGCGCGGACGCTTTGCTGTCTGCGATGAGTTTCGCGCCGTACCACAATCCAAGCGCGTACATCACGAACATGGACGCAAATAGTCCACCACCGGAGAAGGATGCTTTCCAAATTTGCTTCGCACCATGGCGTTGCGCTCGGCCCAAATTGGCTTTGAATCGATTCGTCGCCACGTCTTGGTAGTTGAGCGCGTTCGTCACGCGAATGGCGCCGATCGTCTCGGTGGCCACCGCACCCGCGCTCTCGTACTCCTTGTTTCCCTTTTGCTGATCCTGAATCGCCTTGATGAGAAAATACGTCGCGACGCCAAGTAAAGGCACCGTGGAAAGGATGATTCCAGACAGTTCGGCGTTGAAGTAAAAACCGACGCCGAAGCCCCCGCCCATGCTAAAGAAGGACTGAATGAGCTCGGCAAACTTTTTCGACATGCCCATCTGGAAATCGTTCACCGTCGCCCCCATGAGCGTCGCGAGCTCTCCCGCCTTTTTACTCTCAAAGAAACTGATATCTTGCGCCAACATGCTCTTCACGCACGCGCTTCTCATATTTCTCGCCGCGCGCGCCGCCGCCCACGACGTCAACCAGTACCCCAACGTCAGGCTCGTCCCCAGCGACACCGCCACGATCTCCATCGCCACCACCGCCGCGTTAATCTGCGAACCGACGTCCCCGACCGCCGTACTGTCTAACAAGTTCCCGAACGCCACGTTCACGGCCGGAAACAACGCGCCGCCCACAGCCGCGAACACCATCCCCACCACCAACAGCGCAACGTCGAACGGCTGATAAAACCGGAACAACGTCGACAAGGGAACCATCGCCGCCGGCGCCGCCGCGGCCTCGCGGGTCCCCTCCTCACCCTCGCGCGCGTCGGTCGCGATCGAGTCGACGTCATCACCCCCGGCGGTCGTCATCGCGCGTCCCCGTCGCTTTTCGCGTCGCTTTTCGCGTCGTCGTCGCGCGCGCTCGCAGTCACGCGCGCCGCGCTCGACCGATCACCGATGTCGACGCCGTCTTCTCGACTCGTCTCGCGCGCGCGCGTCGCGCGTCGTCGCGTGCCGTCGCGGACACCTCACCCATTCGACGCCTGACTGGTCGGTCGCCGCCAGCGCGGCGACGACGCGCAGAAGGCGAATCGACGCGCGCGACGGCATCCACGCGCGCGCGAGGCGACGCGCGCGACGACGAGGTGCGCGACGGGGAAGAGGGTGTTCGGACCGCGGTCGACGTCGTCGTCATGGGGCTGGTGGAGGTGACGCGCGAGGTGGAGACGACGGAGAAGATAAAGCGGCGCGCGCTGGAGGAGGAGCGACGAGCGCTGGCGGCGAGGATGGAATATCACGCGCGACGGGCGACGGAGACGGCGAGAGCGCTCGCGGAGGCGAGGGATGCGTTGGAGACGACGAGTCGAGACGCCAAGGCGGAGCGGGAACGCGCGGATGCGGCGACGGCGGCGTGTCAATCGTTGAGGAGAGAGCTGGGACGCGCGCGAAAGCTTAATATAGACGCCGAGCGCGACGCGAGGCGTGAGCTCGAGCGAGGGGCCAAGGCGAGGAAAGCGCTGATGGCGATGGTGCACGAGACAAGAAGAGAGACGAGAGAGGCGAAGACGACGGTGAAGGAGACGAGCGAGCGAGCGCAGATGGTGGAGGAGTGGGCCAAGCGCAGGGACGCGGCGGCGAACGCGGCGGCGACGAGGTTGCGACGAAGTCTTCAGGACTGCGCCGCGCTCGCGCGACGCGTCAAGGTGATCACCGAAGAAAACGTCAAGTTGCGTCGCCGCGCTGCGCGCGATCGCGCCGATCTCGTCGACGCAAACGAATATTCAGAGCGTCTCGAGGTGGACTGGATCTCGCGCGACGGCGAAAACATCGTCGTGAGAAATCCCATCTTTGTCGACGCGAGCGCGGATGAACAGTACGACCTGTGACACGTAATCGCGAAGCATCTCCTTTTCGGTGTTACAACAAGAAAGACTCACTCACAGCGCCTGAAGCGTCGCGACGATGCCCGCCACGCTCGCCGCTCCCAACAACACGGGGACTGCGTAGTTCAACACGCTCACGCCCTCGCCGTTTTCGTCCACGAATCCATCGTTATTCATAAAGTTTAACGGCTTACCATCCTTATCCTCGAAGTTGTTCGCCTCTGCGTCGCGCGAGGTTCACGCGCGATGCGTCTCGTTGTCAGTCTTTGGTTCGATTCGAGATAACGCGACGTGCTCGGGATGACGCAACGTGCTCGAGATAACGCGCGCACGCACCGAGCTCCATGACCACCGTGCGCTTGGGATCATCGAGATTAATCTCCGTGATGTCACCGCTCAGCGTGCCCAAACCCATGGACACGAGCTGCTTCAGACCGCGGAAATCGATGCCGGGCTTCTCGTCGTCGGCGTCGTCGTCACCCTCGGTCGACTTGTTCGCCGCGCGCGCGACGACGACACCACCGCGACGCGCAGAGACGGGCGCGACGGTACGGTTCACGCGAGTCGCGCGCGCGACCGGCGCTCTGACGACGTTCGACGACATGTTTTTCCGCGTCAGTGTTTGAGGAAGGGGCGCTCTCGAGGACGAATTCGCGCGCGTACAGTTTCGTTTCGAGAGACGACGCTCTTGTTGTTACAACGACGCGAACGCGGGAGACTGAGAAATACATGAAATACGCGCACATTCATTCACCCCGTGAATTGCGAGACGGCCACGGCGACGCCCAACGCCAAGATGACGCCGTGAATCAGATGATTCCACCACGGGTGTCGCGCGCCTCGGCGGCCGAAGACGTGCACGAGCACCGGCGCCGCGTAGGCGAAGATCAACCCGAACACGGCGCCGCATTTCGAGAGAATGACGCCGATGTCGATGTGCGGTTGCGCGGCGCAAAATGACCCGAGGGCGATGACGGAGGCGTTGATGAGGAAGGAGACGGTGGACTCCGTCTTGGCGTTGAGCTTGGGGAGCAAACCGATGACTTGCGTGCGCAAAATGTACATCAGGAGAGGCACCATGGTGAGAAACTGGACGGTGACGGCGATGTGTGCGGATAACGTGTAGTAATCGCTCGGTGGGAACACGCGAAGGAAGTTGGCGGCGCGAGAAGACCCGTGCGGACCCAGCCGCGTGGCTACGTATGCCGCGCTGAAATTACCGGCGACGGCGGGCACCGTGTACGATAAAAGCGTCAACCCGTACGCGATCAATAAATTTCTCGCGTTGTTCTTCGACTTGCGATTGGCGCGACACACCGGTATGACGGCGTGATGCGAAAACAAACACGTCGTCAACACCCCCGCCGTCTTCTTGAAGGTGGCGAAATTGGCGTACGGTTCAATAGGCGCCACGGGCGGCGTCGCCGCGACGGATTGAAAGATTATGAAACAAATCAAATACGTCATGAAGAACGGTCCCAACACGCTCATCGCCACGAACGCGTCCAACTTTCGTATGCTTCCCAACAGCATCAAGACCACCGCCGAGACGAACACCGCGGTGTACGGATTCCAACACTTGGCCGCGTCGCCGATGGAATCCGTACACGTCGCCCACCCCCCCGTCGAGTTGCTCGCGCCCACCATCGCCTCGGCCAAAAAATCCAACCGCTCCGCACGCGTCCCACTCCCTCCATTCGCCAAATCCCAGAACCCTTTCACGATCCCGTACACGCTCGTGCTCAACATCATGTCGAACACCACCACGCACTGCGTCATCATCGCCGCCATCGCGACGTTACACGCCACCCTCGCCCACGACCCTAAATGCGCGCCACACATGCTCGCCGCGTCCTCGTGATTCCCTCTCACCCCGTACCTCAACACCAACGCGCACGTGTACGCCATGACGCCCCCGAGCCCGATCGCGAGCGCGACGCCCAACGCGACGCCGCTCTCCGTAAACGCCCACGGCGCCGCGAGCACGGCGCTCCCCACCATCGCGTTCCACAGCGCGAGCACCGTCGCAAAGTCCCCCGTGCGTCCATCTGAACCATCGTCGTCTCGCACCGACGCGCGCTCGACGTCCTCGTCCGTCTCGTGCGCGTCCGCATCGCCGCGCGCGTCCGCATCGCTCGTCGACGCGTCGTCGAGGAGCGGATCGTGTTCGAGAAAGAGCTCGGAATCATCGTCCCGCGAGCGGAGGTGGGACGACGGACGAACGCGACGCGACGCGCGATCGACGCCCGCGCTCGCGAGGAGCGACGTCGTGAGCGCGTTGTCGTCGACACAGACGTCCGCGACGTCCGTCATGACTACACGGGCCGGCGAGGAGTGACGAGGGGCGACAGTTGATGACGCGCGCGGCGCGACGCTCGGTGGCGACGCTCGCGCGCGTCGTCGATGGGTTCGAGGGCGTGGCGGCGCGCGCGAAGGATGTTTACGACGCGCTCCGTCGCACCGGGTACGCCGTCGTGGACGACGCCGTCGACGCGGACGTCGCGCGCGCATTGGTGGGAGAAATGCGCGCGCTCGCCGACGCGCGAGCGTTTCGAGAGAATCGAACCGTGTTCGCGCGAAGCGACGGCGCGCGATGCGAGTTGGTTAAACCTGGGATTTTTGAGTTGGAGACGCACGCGATGACGGCGGCGCACGCGACGCTCGCGCCGAGGTTTTCGAGGATGACGGGACGCGGGACGCCGATGAGAGACGCGCTCAACGAGACGTTGACGACGAGGCGTCTCGACGGGAATCCGCTGACGCGGGCGAGCGTCAAGTTACAAATAAATGATGGACGCGGTGGGTGTTTTCCGTTGCACTTTGACGGCGACCAATCGTTGGATTCGAGAGTGGTGACGATGCTGTGTTACTTGAACGAAGACTGGCGAACCGAAGACGGCGGCGAATTGGTCTATTATCCGTTTCCGCGTAGACGCGTCGTCGTCGAGCCGACGTTCGGGCGGGTGGTGTTTTTCGACGCGAGGTTTGGATTACATCGCGTGCTCCCTTCGAAACGCGAGCGTTTGTGTTTCACCGTGTGGCACTTTACCGAGTCGGCGCGTCCGCCGCACGCGCCGGCGCCGCCCGGCGACGACGCGCGCTCGCAGATGCGCGCGTTGTTGCATCCGGGGTTGCGCAAGCATCTTGCCAAGCTCGTCTTGGCGGACGAGTGGGCAACGTCGATCGAGGAGTCGCACGACGCGAATTCGGAGGTGTGCGCCGCGGCTTTGAAGACGCACTGGGACGAGGTTGGGTTGATTTCCCGCGTCTTGTCGAAACATTATCCACTCGGTTTGGAACGCCTCGCCGAGACGATGGCTCGCGACGACGGAGACCAAGACGTTTTCGCCGACGCGCTCGATTGGTTTCCTGAGGATTGACCGATGGTGTAGAATAGGTTAGCGCATTGTTGTAGTGTAGCTCTAGCTCGGGTGAAGAAGAAAACAAGACTTACAATTAAATTACAGTGTGGATGGTGTTCACAGAGCGCCGTACGTATTATTCTTGTTCGGCGTGTTTTCTTTCGACGCGTTCTTTTGCCTCGGTTCGGCGAGCACCATTTGCACGGGCCATCCTTGCCAGATGCCGCCGCGCTCGACGTCGTCGCCGACCATGGCGAGGGTGTGTTCGAGAAGAATGGAATCCGCACCCACGGACGTGCCTCCCATGACGCGACTCTCCATGCACAGCGTCGCGCGTTCGCGAATGAGAATATTATTCAACGCAAAAGCGCCGAGCGTGTTGGTGTGCGCGATGACGTGTGCGAAATTGATGCACGCGCCGTCTCCGATGGTGACCAAATCTGGTTCGGGCATGGCGGGATCCGCCCCCGTGGGGTAGAGACACACGTTTCGTCCAATCTTAGAACCTTTGAAGCGGAAATAACGACACAAGTGTTCGCTTCCGGCCAAGAGCAATAAATCAGACGTGTCGCTCATGATGTCACACAACTTCCATCGGAAGCAATACGAGCTCGTGTCCCACGGGTAGTTGCCCGGGGCACGTCTTCCAATCAAGAGCCATTTGAGAACGATGGAGTGAACCAAGCGCACCGTCACATAGAATCCTCGCAACACGAGAAATGCAAGGAAAAGAATACTGAGGTATCGCGACGCCGCGAGCGCTTGCCACTCTTGACCCAAAAATTCTCTAGAAATGTACGCCGTGGCGTACCACGACGCGTAAATGGGAATCATGTTGGCCGCTGCCTTGAAGAGTTGTGAACCCATACATATGACTGGCATGAACCACCACGGGACGATGGAATACGTCGCCTGGCCGAGATAGGTGGCGCGTCCGAACGGTTTGGCGCCTTGGCGGTCATCCGCCATGCTCGACGCTCCGCCGGGATCGAGTTGCACGGCGACACCGTTGCGACTGCCGACCCAAATGGAACCACTTGCGACAGTCATCTTGCGCGCGGCGACGCTTCCGGAACCGAGACACGCGTTCGGCATGATCGTGACACCACCGAAGATGACGCAGCGATCGGCGACGTTGGCGCCTCGGCACACTCGAATCGGCAACGCACCAATGGTATCGGCGGGATAGACAGCCGATCGAGAGCCCCACACGACGTCGTCTTCAATGTGAAGGAGATCATACATACCGTCGCCGACGATGATGCCGGACCCGGGCCAGAAGATGCGCTCACCCACTTTTGCACCGAGAGCTCGGTAGATGTACGTCGTGTACTTGTAGTGTTTGCCGAGCAAATCGGTGGCCCCGTGAAACTTGCCGTCGGGACACAGCTTTCTCATGATGTAGCGACGCGTGAGCTCCCACTCGCGAGCCGCCGGATGTTGCGGTAAACGACCAGACTTGAACGTACCGACGATCAATCGCTTCACGAGAATGGTTGCCGCGAGTTGCACGAACGGTCCGAGCGTCGAGTGCATCAAACGCGCGAGCGCGATGCATCCCAGTCGAAATGGATCCATAAACCACACGATGCAGTCTTGCCAACTCAAACGTCCGAGAAGCGTGACAAACACTTCGAGGGCGTCGTATTCACTCTCCAGCGTTTCCAACTCTCGTCGCCAATCTTGCATGCCGGCGTGCGTCAACAGATTATCTCCGATGGAGTGTTGCTGCACGACGCGCAACACGAGAATCCACGGCAACCAACGAACGAAGAAGCACAAAAACACTATCGGCAAGGCGATGAACAGGCGAGACGCGATGCTCGGCGTCTCTGAGTGCATCTGCGCTGTCTTTGCACTCACCGGCTTGACTTGGGATTGATCAACCTCTCTCCAAGACGTAAACGCGGCGACAGTTGAACCAGACGGCACGTACGCGCCGGGTCCGCACACGGCGTGCACGCACAGCGTGCACCCCTCTCCGATGTAAATCGGGGACAGTCGCATACCGCCTCGTCGAGCCTCGAACGCGCGAATGTTGCACCCTTCGTCAATAGTTGAGTTCTTTTCAATCGTGATGAGATCAAAATCGCCGATGATGGCTTTCGGGCTCACGAAGGAATTCTTGCCGATGGACGCGCCCATGAAGCGCATGTACCACGTGAAAAACCAAGGCGAGAGGTCGAAAATACCGAGTCCTGCAATTTTCGTCACTTGTTCGACCAAGAACCAACGGAGGTAGTATCGACCCCAGAGTGGGTACGATCCCGCTTGTAAGCGTCCGAGCACGAGCCATTTGAAGATGATGGCGCTCAGCGGAAAGATGAGCGACACGAGAATCGCCACAAGGAAAATGGCGACGAAAAAGGACAAGAGCTGCACCGAGCTATAAAAGTGCGAGTGCATGGCGTGCATCCCAAAGTTCTGACTCGTCGACATGAAGTGTTCTCGTCGCATGAAGTGCAAACTCGGACCAAGGTAATGGAACATGTGCGACCAGCACATCAAAAAGAGCACCCATCGCATCATGTTGTAAAACGGCTGAATCAGGTACAATGGAATGAGTTGCACGACGCTCGGGAAGAAACCGTTGCTCGCTTGCGGCGTGACCCAGTCGACCGGGCCAACCGGCTTGGGCGCATAGCCTGGTTTCGTGTCCGCGCCCTCAGAGGAGTTCTTCTTTTTCTCAATCATCTGCGCGACGCGTTCAATGGTACGAAGTTCAAACATGTCGGCGCCGGTGACGTTGACGCCAAACTTTCTGCGAATGAAACCGGCGAGTTGTCCAGCCATGATTGAAGTACCGCCGCTCAAAAAGAAGTCATCCTTGATTGAAATGTGACTTTCATCGATGCCGAGCACCTCGGCCCAGAGGTGCGCGAGCAACTCTTGAACTTGGTTTGTCGGTACATCGTTGGAACCTCGGAGCATGTCGTGAATCTTGGCCATGTCAATGTCTCCACTCTCATTGCGTGGGATCAACGCGAGAGGCAGAATTTCTTTTGGTTCGAGGTATCCAGGAAGATAAAGCGTCGAGTGCTTGCACACCGAGCCGGCGTCGAGAGTCTTCGGGGTGACGACGGCGACGACGGCGCCCGTGTGATCCCACCACGCCGCGGCGTCGTTGACGCCGGGTACGCGAAGGAGCGACTCGACAACTTGCTCGGTGGCGTTGCTGAGATCGAGCATGCGCGCCTGAGAGAGCATGTTTTGCGAGAACGAAGCTTCGAACATCGTGTCCATGTCCCTCATACCATCGTACAGTTCGGGCAGGCGCAACTGCTTGGCGATAGCGCTGCGACTAACTTTGCCAGTGACGGATTTCGGAATACCGCCGGTGAGGATAAGACACTGCGGCCACTTGGAAGGAGCCAGACGCTTTGCCATGTGGTGCACGACTTGACGCATACCTGGAACTTGGAACCCAGCCTTAGGAACGACGACGATACCCACGACTTCTTGAAGTGTATTGTGGGGAACAGAAATCACGACGCACTCAGAAATACTGGGTTCAGTCATGAGCGCCTCCTCAATCTCGACGGGCGAAATGATTTCACCGCCGCGGTTGATGACCTCCTTCGAACGACCGGTGACGAAGAGGTACCCTTCGTCATCCATCCTACCGACATCACCCGTGTTGAACCACCCGCCGGGTGCGAAACTGCTTTCGTGTTCCTCGCCCTCGTACCCTTTCAACACGAGCGAACCGCGAACCATGATGTTACCCACAACGCCCGATGGACAAATATCCCCGTTGTCATCGAAAATACCTATTTCAGGACCAATCGAGCGACCAGAAGTTCCTGGACGCTCCAACGCGTATCCCAACGGTGGGCACGCAATCGGCATGCACTCCGTCATACCGTAAGACGGCAAAACGGTGGCGCCTCCGAACAATTTCCGAAGGTCCATCGCCGTCGTCTGCGGTAGAGGTCCGGCTGCATTTGCCACAAAACGCAAATTTGTATCGACGTGACCATCCGCACTCTTTTTCATCGTTTCCGAAGACTTCACGATGAGCATGTGCATGGTCGGCGCACCGTAGTACCAGGTGCACTTCTTCGCCTGCAAAACTTCCCAAAAATTATCTACATCAAAAAATGGCATGGCAACAGTCGCCCCCCCGGAGATGATGGGGGCGAGAACGTTTCTCAGGATCCCACCGACGTGGAACAGAGGCATAAAGTTGCAACAGACGTCCTTTTCGTCCAGTCCGCACGATGCGGCGATGGCCGCCGCGCCCATGAGGACTTGCGACATGGCGATGGGCACAACCTTCTTCTTACCAGTACTCCCCGAAGTGTGGAGCATGAGCGCTAAACGCGCCGGCTCCATCAACTCCACCTCGTATCCGGTGGGGTCATCATCAATCGCGAGGCCGTAAGGATCGCCAGTGAGCGAAAACTCGCCGGCGACGAGCGCGCTCGGGGAGATGATGAGAGGCGTCAACCCAAGCTTTTTGCACATTCGACGCATCTTCAAGTCACCCTTACCTCCATCGCGTTGATACACCAGCACCTGGGCATTCGTACTGATTAGTTCTTCCTCGATAGCCTCTTGAGTCGTCACCGGGTTGATGGGAACCGCGCAGTGGCGCTGCATGACGCACAACAGCGTCGTCATGAGCTCGGGTCCGTTCGGCACCAACACGGCTACGCGCCGCCCGTGGGAACGAACACCCCACTCCGGCATGTCCTTTTCACTCACTCGATCGATCAAGATGCGCAATTCCTTGTGCGTCATCCCTCTACGCATGCCATCCACGCAGTCCACGGCGACGCGGTCCTCGTCATCTGGAAGATAGTCGAGCAACGTCGCCGCGCGTTCACCCTCACTGGCCCTTTTCGTCACATCGCACAACTTTTCCCACAGCCAAGAGTCCCGGAGCGTCCCCTGCGCGCACTCACGAATCGCATCGCGAGACAACGCCTCCCACGCCGCCCGTCTTCGTTCGTACAGCCTCTTCTCCTCCAGCGCCAACGCCCGCGATTGCAACGCGAAAGCCCCCAAGGGCGCCTTTACCCCTCTCCCAGCCTCCAGCGTCCCGATCACCGAGCTCGTTTCGCTCCCAGACATCCGCCTCGCTCGATCGCTCGCGATGTCCACCGTCGCCTCCTCGCTCGCGCGCCTCGAGGACGTCGCCTCGTCGTTCCACGCGGTGCCTTCACGAGGTCGCGCATCCGACTCCTCGCGCGCCGCGCGCGCCTCCGTCGCGTCTCCGACGACGCCCATCGCGCGCGGTGCGTCCGCGTCCGTCATTTTCATGCGCGCGCGGCGCTCGAGTCGCGCGCGAGACGCGTATGCGCCGCGGTAATCGCCGGACGACGCGTTTTCCTGTTGAGCGCCGGCGCGCGCGACGATTTCGTTTGCAATCTCCACTTGTCCGAATGATGCGACAGACGCGCGCGCGCGGGTGACCACGGCGGCGACGCGAGACGCGCCGGGCCGGCGGAATGTCCGACGTGCCGGCGAACGCGCCCGCGGCGTGTCCGGGCACGCGCGCGGCGAGCGCGGGGACGAGCGAGGCGTGCGCGGGATGTCCGAACCGGGCGGCGTGCGCGTCGGGCGCGGCCAAGGCGGCGAGCGAGGAGACGGACGCGGACGCCGTTCGCGTCGCGGCGCGATTGCGAGGCGTGCGACGGAAGATATTAGTGCTCAGTGGGAAGGGTGGGGTCGGGAAGAGCACGTTCGCGGCGCAGTTGGCGTTCGGGTTGGCGAGTCGGGGCCGAGACGTCGGGTTGCTCGACGTCGACATCTGTGGACCGTCGGTGCCGTTGATGTGCGGTGAGGTTGGCGCGGAGGTGCACAAGAGTAATTCCGGTTGGTCGCCGGTGTACGTGGAGGAGAATTTGGCCGTGATGTCGATCGGGTTCTTATTGCCGAACCCGGACGACGCGGTGATTTGGCGGGGACCGAGGAAAAACGGGTTGATTAAACAATTCTTGGGCGACACAGAGTGGGGTGAATTGGATTACTTGATCGTCGACGCGCCACCGGGAACGTCGGATGAACATCTGAGCATCGTGCAGTACATGAAGGAGGCGGGCGTGGACGGCGCGCTCATCGTGACGACGCCGCAAGAGGTGGCCATGGCGGATGTGCGAAAAGAGCTCAATTTTTGCAAAAAGACCGGAATCAAGGTTTTGGGTGTCGTAGAAAACATGTCTGGGTTGCAAATTCCGTCGAGCGACGCCACGTTCGTGAATCAGAGCACCGGTGCCGACGAAACCGCGCGCGTGCGTGAAATCTTGGCGGCGCACGCGCCGGATTTAGCAGACTCGCTCAACATTCGAGCGGAAGTCTTCGTCCCTTCCAAGGGCGGCGCCGAGGCCATGTGCGCGCAGATGGGCGTGCCATTCTTGGGCAAAGTCCCGCTCGATCCGGCGATTTCAAAAGCGGCCGAATTCGGTAAGAGTTTGTTCGATCCCGAGCTCCGCGTCGCCTCTGCGTCCGCGGTGGCGAGCGTCGTCGACGGCGTCATCGGCGCGGTCGGCGATCAGTCGTAGACATTAGTTGAACATTGTTGAATTCACGCAGATACGTATACCGTCGGGCAATCGTCGAAATTCGTCGTTCGAGCGCGCGAACGCCGTTCGTCGAGCCTGAACCACGCTCGAGTTACAAGTTTTCTCTACATACACGCTACGGCTACGGCTACGGCTACCTCTCTTCTACGTCTCTCGCGCGCGACGCGACGGTGGTTTCGTCGTCGAACGCCCGTCCAGACCGACATCTCTCGACCCACTGTTCATGAACGCGCCTCTGCGCACCGCGGCGACGCTCAGACTCTCCTCCTGCGTCCACATCGATTTGCTCGGTGCGTAGCAATACCAGAGCGGGAACGCGAACGTCGCGCTCGCGAACGCACCGAGCGCGAGCGCGACGGACGCGTTTGACTTTGTTCTCGACATGCGACGCGCGCGAGATGACGAGACGACCGCTCGGCGCGCTCTGACGCCGGGAGGCTGCGGGGCGTCGGGACGTGTTTTTTCTAAAAGTTCAAAGATTAAAAAGAATACAACTCACTTGGAGTAGTCTCGCGCCCCGAAGATCGTGCTTCCGACGCGAACGTTCGTGCTTCCCATCTCAATCGCCGCTTCGAAATCACCGCTCATCCCCATGCTCAGTTCACACGCGGATTCCTCGATGCCGAGCGCCGCGCACACCTCTTCCCGGCACCGCCGAAGCGTCTCAAAATTTTCAGGCTTGCTCGTATAGTCGGGCATCCCGATCGTCATCAACCCGGAGAATCGTAATCGCGGGCACGAATCGTAGATGTGTTTCGCCAGCGCCACGCACGCGTCCGGTTCGACGCCGTACTTGGACTCCTCGCCGGATGTGTTCACCTGCACGAGCACGCGCAACGGCTCGACGCGCGTCTCAGGGAGCGTGCTGTTCAACTTGTTCGCCAACTTTTCGCTATCCACGGTCTCCAACATGGCCAAGTGTGGACACGCCCTGAATAATTGATTACACTTGTTGCTCTGCAGGTGCCCGATGAAGTGCCAGACGGTGTCGTCGGGCATCTGCGGCGCCTTTTCGACGAGCTCTTGCACGTAGTTTTCCCCAAACGTGCGTTGCCCCGCGTCGTAGCACTCCTTGAGCTGGGACACGGGCTTGGTCTTGCTCACGGCGACGAGGCGAACGTTCGCCGCCTGTCGACCCGAGCGCACGGCGGCCGCGGCGACGCGCGCGGCGACGTCGGTGAGATTTCTCGCCGTCTGGGACGTCATCCGAATTCGCTCGCGCCGCACAGTGAGGCGCGAGGTCGCGACGACGCGAGCGCCGAGTTGTCATGGTGGGCAATCACCCGCAACTTAACGCGGCGTTATCCAACGTGCAGGCGCTGCACGCGGCGTACGCGGCACACCAGCGCGAGCGACTCGAGGGGCGGCGCGACGGTTCCAGACGCCGAGGCGAAGACGATGACGTTGACGACGACGACGACGAGCGACGCAAGAAGCGTCGCTCGTCGTCCAAGCACAAGAAGAAATCGAAAAAATCGAGCAAGGAGAAGCGTCGTCGACGCGATCGGGACGATCGAGACGAGCGAAAGAGGCGCCGAAGGAGGAGAGACTCGAGCCGGAGTTCGAGCGAGAGCTCCAGCGAGAGCGACTCTGGAAGCGACGGTGCGCCGAGATGGTCGGTTCGCGAACAGGTGGAGCGAGGACGACTCGCGATGGATGCCCTGCGACACATGCTCGCCAAGTTTCCGAGCGAACGGAATAGTTTTAGAGATTTGTTGAGAACGGTGGACGGAGGTCAAGGCGTGGCGACGGCGGGTGTCGCCGACAGTCTGATGCGCAACTATTTGGATTACTTTTTTGATCACGCGTGTTTGGTGCGTTCATCGAGGACTGGAATGTGGGCGCTTGATAAGCGCGATTTGAGTCTGTTGAGTAGATTCGGCGCCGTGTTTGATGAGTCGGCGAGCGATTTGGAAAAATTCAGCGCCGCGCGCGAACCGTGGACAGAGCCAGCCCCTGACGCTGAGGTGGGTAAGAAATCTCGTTCCGAAGAGAAACGTGCAAATAAAGCTGAAAATACGAGTGAAGTGCAGGTGTTGGCAGGCGATGAGGCGCACGCCGCCACTGTTGAGGACGCGAGCGATAGTGACGAGGACGCTCCGCAACCAACAATTGGAGCCGACATAGGTCCATCTATGCCGCCGCCAAAAGACGAAAAGGCGCTGCAAGAGGATTCGGACGCACCAATAAAGCGTGTTCTCGGCCCCATGGTTCCGCCGAAGAGCATGCTCGAAGCGGCTGCGGCTGAACTAGCCTTTGATAGCTCTTTCGGTCCTCCGCCTCCGGAACTTATTGCAGAGATGGAGAATACCAGCAACGAGACTCGCGAAGCGTGCGCCACGCGGCTCGTGCGCATTGTCAAGCGCGGCGGAGACGCGTACGACATCCTCGGTGTGTCGCCGGATGACACCAAGAGCGTCATCAAGAAGAAGTACTGGAAACTCTCCCTCATGGTTCACCCCGATAAATGTTCGCACGAAGACGCAAAGGAAGCGTTCGACGCCATCAAGAAGGCGCACACGGCGCTTTCGGATGATGACGAGCGCGCCAAAATTGACGCCAAGAGAAACGAAGCGAACGAGCGTGAAGAGTTCGAAAAATGGCTCGAGGGTGAGCGCGAAAAAGCGGCATGGCGGCGCATGAAGGGAACTCCTCTTCCTGGTGATGACGAGCTACTCGACGGCGCAAAGGATGAAGGCGACAAACGTGAGGAATGGATGACACATCTTCCGCCGGAGAAACGGGCTCAAGGTCCCCCGACGGCGAGTTTCACCGCTTTCGCTAAGACTGAAAAGGTTGCGCGAACGGCGGAGATGGAGGCGGCGTGGACGGATACTCCGCAACAGGCGGCGGAACGCGAAAAACAATTGTTTTTGCAAGCGCAAGAGCAACAGTACGTGTTACCCGCCGCTAAAGCGAAGGAAGAAGAGACTAAGCGCCTCGTAGATGAGTACAACGCGTCGCGACGAGCGAAATCTCTCGTTGAGGTGCACCAAGAGAAGCAACGCG
>Ga0181572_10000927_pt1 | contig 21260 bp, 26 predicted proteins | sample 101ome_26_FD_133004 | JGI IMG/M metagenome (GOLD analysis project Ga0181572, IMG submission 133004) | Coastal salt marsh microbial communities from the Groves Creek Marsh, Skidaway Island, Georgia - 101408AT metaG (megahit assembly) | ecosystem: Environmental > Aquatic > Marine > Intertidal... | reverse complement strand
TTTTTATCATCAGTTAATTTAATATTTGCTTTTGCTTTTGCCAGGATATCGTTAGTTACTACAGTTGCGTTATCTTCAGCACCTTCTTCCAGATCAGTAATACAAAGACCTGCTATATCAAATGCTAAGTCTACCTTTTGTCCAACACCAGCACTACTTCGTGTTTTCATAAACTGTACTTGATATCTACCACGTTCACGCATTGCCTGACTTGTAAAGATACCAATAACATTATCTGCTGTTTGAATCTTACTCAAGCCTCCACTAATATGACTATGATCAAATTCAATTTCCTCTACCGCGCTACGGTTTAACTGTGATGCTGTAGCAAACAAGTAATCATATTCTACTGCGAAGTTACGCAATTCTTCACTCACAAACTTGTCTTTGATAAACAAGTCGCTTGGCGGAACCTTACGTTGCGCTGGCATCATTAGATCCAAATAGTCAAGTAGTACACAATCAACCTTTTTTCCGTTTTTTACTTCAAACTCTTTTATATAACTTGTTAAGTCGTTGACTGTAATACCATTAGGCAGTTGTACAATCTGTAATGCTCCAGATTTCTTACCTGCCATACGCACTTTTAAGTCTACATCTTCTGTATTACGGAACAATTCTTTTGTGTTATAACCTGTAAGCATACTGTCAAGTCGCATACTACATAGTTCTTCACTAAGTTCCAAACTTACATACAGTACATTGTTTCCTTCCATTGCCCAGTTAAGTGCCAAGTTTTGTAGGAACAAACTTTTACCGCCACCTGACGCCGCCGCAAAAATGTTTAGTTCCCCTCTGTTAAATCCACCATACAGTTTCTGGTCAATAGCCTTCCAGCCAGTACTTGTACCACCACGGCTGTTACGAACTTTCTCAATACGTCCTGCTGGATCTGCCCAGTAGTCAGTACCCATGTGTTTTGCTAGTCCAAGTTGTACTGCGTCTTTAACTAATTTTTCTACTGCGCCATATTCGCTTTTTTCCAGTAAATCTGTGCTTTTTAAGATAGCACCTTCCAATGCTTTGTGTTTACAAAATTGTTCAAACTCGTCTATAAACCATTTTTTATGTCTATCATCTACGTCGGGAATGCCAGCAAGTTCAGTGCCACTGCTTGCTTTAATTTGTTCTTTTGTAGGCAACGCTCCATATTCATTAGCATGTTTTTTGATAAAATCAACACTTTTACGCAAGGTTCTATCAAAGTAATCAACATCAAGTATGCCGTTTACACGCACAAACAAGTCTTGATCCTGTGCTAAAAATTCTACAAATAATTTTTGTAGTTCTACATTATAATCAGTTGCCATTAAACGGTCCTATCTTTTTAATATACATATATAGCATTAGATAATATTCAAATACTCGTGGATAGTTGTCAGGGTTAGGCAACCTTTCGCCTCCCCATTCAATAAAGTCTTTAATTTGCTCATCCGTAAGTCTCATCTACAATATGATTTCGCTAATACTTTAATCTTAGTTGGATTGCTAACCGCACTGTCCAATATACTACGCACTGTAAACAATCTACCATATTTCAACAGCGCATCTCCAGCGTCTTTGCAGTCGTCCCATTCAGGAAATGCTACGCTCCAGCCTCTATCAATAGCAGTGTATATCATTTTCATACCTGCTTTATCTGCGTCTGCTAGTAGTATAACACGTTTATTGATATTATCAATAATATTTGCTTGGTCATCATTAATATTATTACTACCAATAGCAACACCATCTGTTACAATAGCATCCAGTTGTCCTTCAGTTACTATAACAATATTCTTGTCTGGTGTTTGCCTATCCAAACCATACACAAAATTATTTTTAGGCTGTTGGTTAAAATACTTGGGCATACCTTCTGGTGGTTTGCCAATCCAGCGAGCAGTATAACCAACTACCTTGTCCTTATACGTGAACGGTACAATAAATCTGTTCTTCATCCTACCAGGTGCGCTCGCTGGACTGTACATAAAACGTGGATCCATTGGATCAAATCCACGCTCATACAAATACTCAACTGCTTTTATAAACTCTGGTGTTGATTCTCCGCGATAATCACAAATGCTTTGTGCGCCTTCTGGAAGTTGATATTCATCCCAATCAATAATAACAGGTGCGTTGCGTTTTGCTTGTCTAGCAAGTATAGTTGCTACATCTTCTTCTTTAAGCAGTTCAAGTTGTAGTCGCTGTACATCACTTTCATCAGCACCAAATTGTACCAGTAGTCTTTTAACTCTACCGCTGAGTCTTTTGCCAGGACTCCAACCAGTTTTATAGCCACAATTAAAACAGTTGTACTGAAACTTGTCATCTTCAAAATGAAAGCCACCTCTGCCTTTGCTGTCTGGTCTACTTTGCCCGTTAGTGATACACATAGGGCAGTTGCCAGAAGTCCAGCCACTTGGACTAGATTTCCAGTTTACAGGTAGAATTGTTTTAACAAAGTCAGTAATTAAAGCCATACTTGCATATTACAGCCTAGTTACTACTTTGTCAACTGTTCCTGTGCCTGTTGCTTCCCATTTTATTCTCATGTATTTTAAGTTGCTTTTCCAACTAAATGGATCTACGCCAGTAAAGGATGTGTATTGATGAAAGGCGCTTGCTACGCCTAGTTCAACGTCAAACCAATCACTTTCGTCTGGATAATCACTGGTAGTACCCTGTACATAAAATTTTCCAGTGTACCCTGTAGCATATACAGCAATAGTGATAAGGCCGTTAGGCTTTTTGTAGTAAGAAGGACCATATAACTTGCCGCTATAATAGTATCCTGATTGTGCTAACCAAGTGTCTGCTGTTTCACTTGTTAGTGGAATAGTGTGTGCTTGCTCACTTACTTCAAGAGCAAAATTTGGACGCATATTCATGTCTGTATACAGTGGTAAAACTAAGCCCTGATTATTTGTATAAGTAAGTATGAGGTCATATAAACCTGAATCGGCATTGCTTAGTTCACCACTGGTGATTACCAGTTTACAGTGTCCAATTTCTTCATCTAGGATTTGGCAACTTTTACGAACAATAGTGGTACTGTTTTCTCTGTTAACTACGCTAGCATTGATTGTTAGTCCGTTTAACATAATTGGTTTACGATCTTGGTTTTTGATAAAGAAGAAAAACTCATTGTCCAAACCTTTGAATGCCATTTGTTTGCGATAATTGAGAGGAGCATTTACAGTTGTGCCTCTTGTACTGTTATAAGGTAATGTTCCAGCAGAAACACTACTACTTTGTAAAGTATAAAGGTCTCCAGTTTGGCTGATATTGTAACCTGTACTATTATTGTTCATTCTGTTGTATCCTGTCTACAAAGTATTTATCCAAAACCAGTTGATTTTTTTAAGGCTAAATAGATTTAAGATGCATTCAATATATCAAGATTTACTTGAACAGTACCCTTTTTTAACTGTCATAAGTTATGCTGGCAATGAATATATCGGCATTGTACAAAATGTCGATACACAGATAGCCAGTATGTATGTATATGATAGACTCCGTGGCACGGAAGAGAAAGCACTGTTCTTACAATTAGGAGAGGAATGGTGGTGGGAAACTAATCGACGTTTGCCCATTAACATTGCTTTGTTAAATAGATTTCCATTCCAACATTGTTGCCAGAGTTTTAGTGTTAAACAAATGGAAATTATTGCTGGTCCAGAAGTTAGACTGAGCAATAGTATAACTAAACGTATTAAACGCCGTAGTATTAATCTTGTAAAGAAAAACCTTTAGACAATAAATTTAGTTGTAATACGATTGCTGTGGCATAACTAATCGCATGAGCTTTTTTAAAATAATACCCATTGTCACTAGGCTTTTCCCATACACTAGCAAATACAGTATTCCAATCCTTTCCAATTAAATATCTTTTAGCAGGGCGAATAATCGCCAGTACAGCCGCAAGTTGTTCAACAGTCTGTGGCTTCATTCTTTTGACAATGTCGTAATGACTATGAATATGGAATAGTTGGCTCACTACTTCTTCATATTCAAGTAATTCCCACATTGGCTCTGTGTTTAACAGTTCATCTAATTGTGCTTTGTCTTTGATGTCTTTATATACATTTACATTAAGTACATCAATTTTAAAGTATCCAAGTTCTTCTGCTTTTTGATAATCTATTGTGCTTAACCCTGAAAACGGATCGCTAGGTATATCATGGAAGTATACACCAGTATTATGCTTAACCTTTTTGCCATCTCGTTCAATCAATGCTGGTACATTTTTAATTAGTTTAAGTAAACTTCTTCTGTCAGCAACGTCAATATCAATATCAGTATTAACTATCATAGTATAAGTCCCATTACTTTCATTAGCAACAATCTATTATATGTATCTTGCCAGTCTTTAACATTATAACTGTGTTCAATAAGACTCGCAAGTGAAAAATCATTACCGTGTTTAACTATTTTATCACCAAAAAAGTAAAGTGTATCTGTTTTTTGATTGAAGTCTTGAATAATTTGTGCTTTGTCCATTCCAGTAGGATAGATATCAATGCCCGTTTCTCCACCTACACTTGCTGTAAGTTCTGGAAATAGTCTAGTGAAATTTCTTGCTATCCGAGCTCGCTCTTTTGTTTTCTGATCCCATTTAATATACTCTGCTCGTTCATCACTATTAGCATTACGTCCAACAATGCTAAAATTTACAGTGCCTGGTCTATGTTCAAAGTGTAATCCTGTACGCAATGGAAACTCGCTTTGAGCTAGTTCAGAACTTAACCACTCCTGTTGCTGTTCGTTCATTTTCCAGTCGTTGGTTTTAATGTTTTGGCCTTGTTTGTATACGTCATTGCCGCTACAGTTATAAATTGTCGTAACCGCATTACAAATAGGCTCACCCAGTTGCTCTACTGTTTTAGGGTAATCACTACCAGTAACTAGATACACTAGATTATTTTGAGCAAACTCTAGAAACCAACCAGCAAAATTAGGATCAATTATACCTCTACTTGGTGTTAGTGTTCCGTCTACGTCAAAAATGAATTTGTTCATGCTAAGTCTGCCTTTGCTAGTAGTTGTTTAACCCAATCAAAATCTGTTTGTTTTCGCTTAATTCTTATCTGCCATACATGTGGATCAATGTATTCTAAAACCATTTTAATTTGTTCTTCATTTAGTCGTTCTAACAATCCCTGAGCCCTATTACTGGCATACAATACCCAAGGACTAATCTTTCCAGCACAGATGTGAAATACTGCTAGGTTAGTTGGCACTGCTTCAAAATATGCGTTCCAGTCGTTTTCATTATTCTCGCCCCATTCTTGTAGAAATAGAACAGTTCTTTCTACTGCTCTATCAGCACTTTCAGTACGCAATCTTTCCTTGATCCACTCGTTAAAGTTACTGTCTTTTGCCCAACGATCAAGCGGCTTGTTATTTTTAAGTAGCCATGTAGTAAAACTTGGAACATCATCTACTTTTAAATCTGTACAGTAATTACCAAACTTAACAAAAGCAGTATAGTACTGACTGCCAGCAAAGTCAGTATAAGTCTTTTGTTTTTTGCTATTACTTCCTATTTTGTAAAATAACTGATAGGCTCTAAAACCCATTTGTACATGCTTTTGGTTTTGTTGTAAGTGTCTGCGCTTGGGCTCACAGGCATGAACCGCAAGAGTGCTTTCTCGTTTAAAACTCTTGTTACAATACTCACATGTAAACATTATTTGGTTAGTTCTTTTATCTGCTTGTCCTCTAATCCAAACTCTTGTAGCAATTCTTTGATTTCTGCCTTACTGTATTGGTTTAGGAATATTTCCAATTCATCGTCATTGTATTCTTTGTAGTGTTCTTTAAAAAATTTATACAGTTTAGTTTCAGTTCCTTTTTTACCAGGAGCAATCCAAGGATGCCACATGCTTTTCCCCAATCCCAACGCCTGGAGTAATTTGAACTGTAATTCTGGATGGTGCCGTAGTGTGTTAAAGTGTACATTGACAAGTTCATTTGTGTACAACAAATAGTGTTCTTCAATGTCTTTGATGTCGTGCTTAACATTACTGGTGTACCGCATTAGTACCCAGATGCCAACTTTCTTTTTTTCTTCTTCCGTTAGTGTACTCCACCAAGTTCTGTTCTTGGTGTCAATAGCCGCCATTTCACTTTTAATACTAAGATCTGCCATTACCAAATTTCATTAATGTCTAGTACTTCTGGAATTTTGTTTGCTTCTTTAACAAACAACGCACAATCAGGATTGTCACCATCAGTTAATGGTACAACTAATAGATGCCCAAACTTTAATTTTGGAGCATACCATTTAACATCAGTATAAATGTTAGTCATCTGAATGTCAAGATATTTAGGTGTATATCCTGTAATAGGATTAAAACAAAATGCGGCAAATCCTCTGTCATTTAGACTCATTAGACTTACCACTTCTGGATCTCCTACTTCTGGATCACAGATAACCATACTCCAATCAAGAGGTACATTTACTGTATTGTTTCCTATTTGGATAACGGCGGCTGGGCTGTAGAAACTTTCTAGAAATACTAGCGGAATAAAATAGTAGTCCACATTTTTAGGATTACTGTAATCTAATACGCCATATCTTAGATCTTCTACTTGATCTGGAATTTCGTCCAGTTCATATGTTTGGTTTTCAACTGTTAAAATTTTCATTTGTATTTTACTTTTTCTATGGAAAATGGATAATTGGCTTCTTTATAGAAGTTCTTTCGTTCTCTCAAATGTCGTTTTGAGAATTTGGCTGTGCTTGTTAAGTCCCAGATTTGAACAAAGTCTTTATCTTGTGCTTTACGAACACCGCGCCCAATAGACTGGATGACACGAACAAAAGACTTACCTGGCTCAAGAAGTACAAGGTTAAAAATGCGAGGTATATTAATCCCGACAGCCGCCACGCCATACGTTGCCACCAACACTCTGTGGTCTTCTGTGTTGATTTCATCATAATGATCTTTCCTTACTGTCGTCTTCATACTACCGCTGACAAAACTAGCACCAGGAACATTATCAACAATCATGTTTCCTGCTTTAATTCTGTCAACAAGTATCAGTGTATTTCCACTTTCACTAATACTCTCAATCAACTTGCTGATATATTCTATGCGCTTTTTGTCGCTTGTCAAATATGTCAATTCACTCTGGTAATTGTTGTACTCAACAGTATCGTCAAGTTGAACAATATTCACATGGCAGTTACTTAATACGCCTGCCTCCTGTAGTTCACTTGCGGCTAGTTTATGTACAACTTCTCCTAAACATGCCTTTAATGAAACTTGCTCATGATCTGCTTTTGGAATAGTTCCTGTTAGCCCCCAACGAAGAGGTATATGAGCAAAGTCCTTTGTTAATAGTTCTTTGAGTACATCTGCTTTTGCCTGATGTACTTCGTCTACTATTACGCAAACTACATCTTCTACAAACTCCGTTAAACTCATATCACTTTTTGCTTCACGGAATTGTTTCTTAATACTATTTAGGCTTTGCCAAGTACAAATAGTATGTGTTTTTCCAATATCTTTTTTATCCCCATAATACACACCAACATCTAAACCCATGTTTACATAGTCATCATAAGTTTGTCTTACAAGGTCCTTGTTGGGCACAATAACAATACTACGCCCGTGTGCTTCTACCTTACTACTAAGAGCGGCTGTAATAAGTGTTTTACCAGCGCCTGTAGCAATCTCCTGTAAACAATGTGGTGTGCTTAAAAATTTATTGACGATGTCAACTTGATAGTCTCGCAATGTAATGGGATCTCCTTCAGCAGGATGACCCTTGGGCCAAGTTACATGTTGGAAACTGGTTTCGTCGACATCGTCAAACTCAAATTTATAATTGGCTCGTAAGTCCTCTACTTCAACCTGATAGCCATCAGCAATAATCAGTGGCAACAACCTGTCCAGTAAGTTAGTGTATGTAACACCTCCGATAGTAAAAAAGCTCACGCAACCATCCCAACGTCCTAGTTTGTATGCTGGAACATGATAGGCATAGGGCATGAAGAATTTGAGCTCTTTCTCTAACTTTTTTCTTGTTTCGAGATCAAGCCCTTCTATCTTACAGTTTACTTCGTCCTTTAATATAATTTTACAAGCCATACTATATAATAACGCTAACCCTTTGATTTGTCAAGATATTTAATAAAAAAGGCCCGGTTGTTACACCGGGCCAGTGGGGGGGAAAGGAGTATGTCACTTACGCAACATACATGTCACTTCAGCCATCCGCATCCAGCGATCTGACTGACTTTGACGCAAGTCTGCGATCTTGGTACACATACGCAAACTTACCTCACGCAGACGTTCTTGATTATCAATCATGAAGTCTACGATCTCGTCCTGCTCTGCTTTGGTAAACTTGTAATCTTCAAGCATACCATCACCTACAATCTGCTTGACCCGTAGCAGTTTTTCACGAGCAGTATCCATTGTAAGGTCTAAATAGTGACAACGTGACATAATCGCATCCAAGTGATCCTTAATCTTGCCACGGACCTTATCAAAACGTAGGTTAGTAATAAAAATTACACTACCCTTAAACTCAAAACTGTCTGGAATACCTTCACGACGCAACAGCGCACTATCAGTGTTCCATGACAAACGACGCTTCTTACTACTATCAAGTGCCGCTTTAAGCAGGTTAAGTGATGTCTCGTCATACAATACTGTATCACAGTCATCTAGCACTAGTACGTTACCAGGATCAGCATAGTTGTACAACAGTTTGTACAAACCGATAGCACTGGCGGCACCTTTTTCAATGCCAAAACGAAGACGCTTACCTGCTAGTTTGTCAAACAGACTATTCTTTTCTAGTACTGCTTCGACACCAAAGCTCTTACCAACACCTGGAGGTCCCGTAACAACCATACCTCGCACAACACCGTCAATTGACATCTGTGTCATATCGTTAAGTATTTCGAAACGCTCTCGTAGGCGTTCTACAATCTGTTCATCTGTTTCAGTTGATTCTACTTCTGGAGTATTCACAACTTCTAGGATTGGTTCCGCTTTTGTTTTACGACCTTTGCGGGCGGTCTTAAATGCTACTTGTGACATGTGTAACTCCTGTTACTTGTTTTCCCATTGTTCTTGCAGTATAGCACCAAAATGTATTGGTGTCAATACCTTTCTTTACTTTTTTTCCATTATTTTTACACGATTCATCATAGTTTCTTTTGCTTTAGTATACTTGCTTTTCTCGTGTTTGTTGACAGTACCACGAATACTAATGACCTTTCCATCAATAATATCGCTAATGTCAGGCTGGTCTCTCCACCAAAACTTAATAATGTCACGATTATTATACAGTGTAGTAATCATATATACGCCACTGCTCTGAATAAACTTAACATCTACAACTTCAACATTGATATCGTAGCGACTACGAACCTCACCAAAGTATTCGCTATCAAAACGAACAGACTCAATACGAGCTTCAACACTTGCTCGCTTTTTATCTACTTCATTCATATGTGGAATACTAGCAATTACAGCAATGTTAAACTTGGAAAGTTCAGAATCAGCAAATGCCTTTGCTACACTGTTCTCAAAACTGCTGAGTCCACCAGTGAGTTTCTTAATCATGAACTTACCATTAAACTTGTCCATAATCTCAACAGCCTCAGACTTGATATCTTCAGGAATTGTTTCCTGGTCAAGAAGGCTTTTCATTACTACAGTTTTATTATCTTGTACTGTAGAAACATAGTTGCCGTCGTCATCATACTTGGAATAACCTTCACCACTACGGATAAAACCCTGTGCTTGATATGCCATAATAGCATAACCAAGGGCATCAACTGGTGTTCCGTCAAACGTTTGAACCTTCTTTTTCATCATGTTGTCCTTTAGTTCTTTTCCTAACTATACTCATGATAACACAATCACTGTGTTTGTCAACAACTTTTTTACAGTGTAATGTCTTCTAAACCTGCGGCGCGAAGTTTTACAATATTGTTAATTTGGAACTGTTTTGCTTCAAGTGCTTTAATTACACCAATGAATCTATTACGGACTAGAGAGAAATCGTTGATGAGGTATTGAAGAGATACAACGTCTTCTTCCCCATCAACGAATTTTTCAGCATCACGACTGCTGAGTGCTCTGTTATAACTTTCTAAATACTTGCGAAATATCTTACTACGAATCTTTCGCATTTCAGTATTCAAGTACTCTAAGATCGCTTCCACTTCTTGGAGTTGGTTAAAACGGTGCTCGACGATACCTGGCATGTCACGGCTCTGTCGTTCGAGATTACCTTTCATTCCACACTCCAATCGTGCTTGCTCAATCTCTGTCTCAAAATGTGAGATTGCTCCAACAATCTCACTCATATCAGACGTAACTTTTCTATACCATTTGCTCATGCTAAACGATACTCGTTATTCGTCCCACATTTCATCATCTTCATCCAACCAAAGTTCTTCATCACTTTCGTAATCTTCGTCCAGTTCAATGACTTCGGTAACCGCATTGTCAAGATACTCATCATGCTCTCCAATCTCTTTGGCGTTTTTGTGAACATCAATGCCATAGTCTTCCAGCCTAAAAACAAAATCATTAGCGAATGTTTGTCGTGCTTTTTCGCTAATATGAGTTTTCGCAGTATCGTACAACTGTAACAAGAATTCCATATCACCATCACTCAAGTCCATCTGTCGCCTCTTCTTCTGGAATCACATCGATAACTTCTTCACCTGGGTTATCTTTTACTTCTTCTGGCAGTTCATCAAACTCTGCCATAATCTTATCCAAGGATCCTTCTTCGTTATTTGCCCAGGCTTTACGGAATTGTGTTACCACTTCGCCGGTTACAGGGCTCACATATTCCAGTCTATTACCTGTCTTTTTAAGGACACCTTTTGCTTCAAAAAACTCAACAAGTCCACTATGTGGGCTCATACCTGTTTCATAAGGAATTTCAACTTGTACACTCTCAAAAGGTTTTGCGTAACGAGTTTTCATTACCTTACAAGCGGCACGAATACCATGCACATCACTTGTTTTGTTTCCATCTGCGTCTACTTTAAGTTTAAGTTTACGCATAGCAATAACAATACTACTCGCATAGATAAAGCCTTGTCCGCCTGAGATCTTATCATCTGGGTCAAACATATCTTGCGATGCGTATGTATGGTTAGTACATACCATGCCTACATTGTATTCACCAAACATATTAACAGTATTTCTAACTAAGGCAGTTAGTGCTTTAGGCTTACGACCCATATCACCTTTCATATCACCCTTGTTAAACTGATCAACGTCAGTAGGTGTTAACAACATACCTAAACTATCAATTACAAACAATACCTTAGGACGGTCTTCATGATCCTTATCAGCATATTCTGATTTGTAATCTTTCATAAAATCGCTTACTACTTTAGCGACATCATCAATCATTGCTAGATTGAGTTTTAGTAGTTTTTCGTCACTAGTATCTACTTCAAGGGCATGTAGCCACTTTTCGTCTAGTGCGTTTTCACTGTCAATAAGAACAACAAATATACCCTGATCTTGTGCGTTCTTTACAATGTTACCTGCCGCAATGTAGGATTTACCCGCACCACTTTCACCAGCAAGTACCGTTACCTTACCGAGGGGGACTCCGCGATGGAAGTCCCCACTGATAAGTTTGTTTAGTGTGTAGTTACCTGTGCTGATCCAAGTATCTGGATCATTAAAGCCTACACTTAAACCTGGTACTGCCTTTGTGATGCTTTTGCGGAACTTGCTTACATCAAAAGGTCTAGCCATGTTTAGTCATCCTTTTCCATTGCGTTTGCTTCCTGAATAACTTCAAGAAGTTCTGCTTCGCTGTTGAGAATTAAATTAACGTTCTTCCACTCATTCTCAGCATCACGACCACTTGCTTCAAAACGGAATCCATTGTCGTAACGATAGATAGTGTATGACTCATTAATTTTTGCGAGTTTAGATAGTTTCATTTTCTTTTCTCCTTAAGATTCTTTACGTTGACGGATCATTGCTAGAATGTCCTGGGCACTTGCTTTTTCTTCGCCGCCTGCTGGTGCCGCTACTGTCTCAGCCACTGGTGCTGGTGCTGCCGCTTCTGGAGCAGGTTGAGGTGCTGGAGCAGGTGTTGCCGCTACTGGAGCAGGTTGAGGTGCTGGAGCAGGTGCTGTAGTAGCAGTACCTGAACTGCTAGGAGCATCTACACCATACGGACGATAGTAATCACCAAAACGTGCTGGATCATACAACTGACCATCTACACTTGCTTCAAACATTTCGAAGATAATTCCCAACTCTTCAGCACTTGGCTTCTTGGGCAAGAAGTCATTCAAGTTAAACAGACCGTTAGCCGCAATAGCATCACGTTCAGTTTGATCTAGCGAACGCTCTCTACGAGCCCAATTACTAGTACTATAGTCAGCATACTGACCTTTAGTAGATTTCACAATACGGAAATCTGTACCTGCTTCATAGTCTGTTGGGATTTCTGGGAAGTCAGGATCCATAAGTGCCTGACTAATGATCTTAAAGATCTGTGGGCTAATAACAAACCTACGAATTGGATTTTCAGGAACAGTATCTTCCTGTAGTTCGCTGTTTGTTACAAAGCCTTGGAAGACGTAAGAACGCTTCTTCCAATACTTACGAGCAATATCTTCCATGCTTGGATCTTTAAACCAAGGACGGATTTCTGCGTGAATTGGGCAACTATCGCCCCACATTTCAACACATGGAACCTGGACCGTTACGGATTTGTGTTCGTCTCCACCTTTAACACCAGGAAATTCGAGACGAATCATTTGACGCTCTTTCCAAAAGAACGTGTTATTTTCATCTGAGTCTGGTAGGAAACGTAAGGTTGCTGATGAACCTTCTGGGATATTCCAATGTGGGAAAATTGCGTTGTCGCCGCCTGAGGATGTTCTAGTAGTAGAACGATTTTCTTGTTCGAGCAGTTTTGCTCTGATTTCTGCTAATGATGCCATAATGTTTCTCCTATATTAGCCTATATTAGTTTTTAAGTTGTGTACTCAAGTACACTTTGCCTTTGTTAGCCTATACAGTATACATATTATAGTGCTTACTGTCAAGCACTTTTTTGCCTAAGTCTTTGATATTATTAAGAAATTCTTTTACGAAGTTCTAGCATAATATCTTCGTCTAGAGCAACTGAACTAGTTTCACCTTGTTCGTTGTCTACACTTTCCAAGTATGTTACCATTTTTTCAACCATAGCACGGTTGTTTGGTAGCATGCCGTTATTTATCATCTCACTTAGTCCAGTAAGATGCTTTACCGTATCCTCGTTCTCACTTAAATTGGCGAGATAGGATAGAGTGGCCGCTAAACGTGCTTCCTCGCTTACGTTCTGTAAAAACGCAGGATGCTCTGGATCGTTTTCCATTATGGTAATACCATGTGTGTTGTTTAGAATACAATCGTATAAACCTTTAATTGCGGATTTTTCACTACTATCCCTCTCGTTCCTTTCAGCGACAATAGAGCCTACTTTTGAGAAGATGTTTTTCATTTCCTCAGTAGTTACTGTATTGTACAAAAACTTTTCGGTAATGTCAACATTATTTTTAGTATCTTCATTATTCTCTTGAACTTGAAAACTGTTATAACCCCTTACTGTTGACAAACTATTGATGGTGTTTTTGTAGCCGTTAAGTTTATCACTTACTGCTTCAACAATATCACCATTTGTTTCATTCATGAGATTATTTCCCTTAACATGTTTTAAAAACTTATTAAGAGCGGAGATCTCTTCACACATTGCTAAGATTGCTTCGCCTGTAGCATCGTATGGTGTGCCTCCTTCGTTGACGTGCATCGCCATCGCTTTAGCACCCGACATATATCTATGTGGGAACCTAAATTTTTCACCTTGTGAGTTTTCAATAAACAGTGCGTGAATGTTTCTACTACGAGCGCCACGTACTTCTTCATTCACACCCTTTGTGTGCTTAATAATTAATCTGGCTTCAGGCATTTTAATGTAACTTGTTTTAATGCTACCAAATGGTTTGCTGAAGCCTTCTTGTACGACACTCTGGTGTGCGAAGTCCTTTGGCGCAATTTTTTTATCGAACTTTCTCACTGTATACTCACCTAAATTCTTATGGGCTACTGACTTAATACTGTCTAGTAGTCTTCTGTTACCAGGAATATCATACTCCTGGCCTGCTTGTACCAATATCTCTGTCTTAGCATCTTCTTTTCTCAGTGTTACCATCAAGTCTTGATCGTAAGCATAAAAACGAGTTGCTTCTTCTGGCTGTAGTGTTTTGATACCTTCAGCAGTAAATAGACGCAATTTGTAATTGGCGCCTTTTAAAATATTAAACAACTCTTCTGCTAATTCATTCATACTATTGTGTACTCCTATACTGTATTTATGCCAAAGCGTTATAAAAAGCTCATTGGCATAGGCTCTTCGTAATCATCATCTTCAACTTCTCCTTGTAAGAAATCAAAAACACTGTCCTCATACTTGGTTACTTCCTGAGTCATTCTAACTACTAATAGCAGAGCCATAACTAAGTCGTCTGTTTCACCTTCTTTTGCGGCATAACTTTGTCCTCTGGCAACAAACGTTTTTAGTTCTCTGAGCAAGTTTTTACTTGCTATTTCAATTCTATCTGTTTCCACCCATTGTTTAAGTTTAGCACAAGCGGCTAATTTACTCTTGTGTGTAGTTGTAAATCCTTTTCTAATTCTACCAGGACCGCGACGTCTACTTTCAGTTATCATAGTACCGCCAATATTTTCTTCACCCATTTCTTCTAGCATAACCAGTGCGGCTTCTCCCAGTGTATTATTCTCTAAACTGTAGTATATGCTTTCTTCAGGAACGCCTTCGTCCTGTAGATACTTAATAATCTGCTGTAAGATACGCATTTGTTGTTGAATAGGTGTTTTGTTGTGTTGCCATTCTGCTACTTGTTTTAACCCTGGTAGTTCATAAACTTGTATAGCGGCGTTGTCTCCGCCTGTACCTAAACTAGGATCTAAACCTACCATATAAAGTTTGTCTTTTTCAACAGGCTTAAACCAACGCACCTGTCCTTGTTTTGCCCAGGGATCTTTACCTTGTAGTAGTATAAGTTTTAAACTATCAATTAAAGTTTCATCATAAGCAATGAACTCACAGTTATGTTCTCGTCTGAATCGTTCTTCACCTATTTTACCTTCTTCTACAGCAGCCCACTCTCTATCTCTATCTGGATGAGCCTTCCAATCTGCTAGATAATTGGCAAATCCATTACGTCCAACTTTTTGTTCATTGCCATACTCGTCTAAATTTTTAAGACTTTCTTTCCAAATTTGTGCGAACTGATCGTCATCCTGGTTAGGAGTGCTGGTAATGATACATTTACCACCAGTTGCTAATGTAGGTGAAAGTGATGTCCAAAACTCACGAGCAATCGAGGGTCTAACAAACGCAAACTCGTCCAAGTATGCTAGTGAAATACTCAAACCACGTCCGGTGTTTTCTGTCGTTGCTTGTGCTACAATACGGCTACCATTGTCAAACTCTAAACTACCTTTGTTGTATGCTGTAACGCCAGCACGAATAAAGTCAGGCAGAGTTTCATAGGCAAAACGTATACGCTGCATAATCTCCTGTGCGCCACTGTATTTGTGCGCCGCAATTAAGATTGTTTGGTCTGGATTAAACATTGCGTACCATAACAGATATCCAGCCGCCGCTGTACTCTTACCCATCTGTCTAGCAAGCATAGCAATGCTGTATCTATTTTCATGATAGACGTCTACAAGTTCCCTTTGATAATCAAAAAGATTAAATTTCATACGTCCCTTTACTGGATGCTGAATATAACAAAATTCAGTCATAAAATACTTGGGATCTTGAGCGCACTTAGCAAGATTAAGTAGTTGCTCTTGTGTGTACTCTTCTCGTTTATACGGGGTTTTAGTTAATTTGGTATCTACTGCCATGTATGTATTTACCTGATAAAAAAGGCCGCTTTTAAATGTAAGTAGCGAATTACATTATGGTAGCGGCCAAACCTCAGCCTAGAATTAACGGTCCTAGGTTTATTTGTTTTTGATTGCGTCATACTTGGCTTTCATGCCTTCTACTGTATGACTTTCGTTAACACTAACTTTCATATCTTGTGCGTCTAAGTAACGCTTTAGACTTAGGTTAACTGCTTGAGCAAAGTTGTAGTTATCTTCATCACCATGAACTGTTGGCTCTTTTTCGCCAACGCCATCAGGTGTATTAGCCCATTGCTCACTTAGTTTTTCAATGTGTTCGTTAATTTTTTCTTCGCTAATGCCTGAAAGTTTTAGCAAGTGAATTAGTTGAGTAGTATCCATTGTTGGTGCTTCTGAAATCTCTTCAAGTTCTTCTTCAACAACTTCTTCCTTCTTAAGTGAGCGCAATGCTTCATCATCATAAGGTTTTTTAGTAAGATGCCTTTTAGAAATCTTACCCTTGTTAGGGCCTGTATACACTTCTCCCGTGTCATTATCAACTGCTTGAATTTCATCGAGTTGTTCTTCTGATTCTTTAACTTTGTATTTCTTGCCGTCTACTTCAAATTCGTCTTCGCCAGCGTCTTTAGCCTTTTTAAGTTCATGTGAGAATTCGTTGCCTTCGTTTGGCTCTTCATCAAGTTCAGCCTTTGCTTCTTCAAGTTCTTCTTCAACTGATTCATGTTTATGCTTTTTATTAGAACCACATGATGCTTCATTCATTTTACATTCACAATCATCATCACATCCACATGGATCTTCATTACAACAGCTGCAACTTGATTCTTTTTGTATAGCAAGATCAGGATCTCCGTCACCATCGATATCTACCATAACCCAGTTATCACCTTTTGGATCCATACTGTCATAACCACAATCTGTGGTTGGCTGTCCTAACATATCACCACAATGCTTACACTGTAATGACGTGATACCTTCTTTAAGTTCACGTTCAGTTGTTGCTGTCTCTTCTGCTACAGGAGCCTCATATTTTACTCCTGCTAGATTGAGAATTCTTTCTAGATCATTCATAACTTAGTCTCCCATAAGTTCGTTTATTAACTCATCTTTGAGTTGTTCTGATATTGATTCTCTACGCATAGTTGCCAAGTACTGTTCTTTTTCAGCATCTTGCGGAAATAGTGCTTTTAATAATTCTGGAGAGTTATCAGCGATAATGCTTAATACTTCTTCTTTTGGCGCTGTATCACCATCTAAGATAGCGTCACGGGCCATATCCCAATCACTACCTTCTAGTTCTCTGGCAACGCTCATAAAGTAGTTAGCATCTCCACCATCCATTTCTGGATCGTCTGCCCACTGCTCTGTTTCACGTTCTGCTAATTTCATAATTATGTCAACGATTTCAGTAACCTTCTCACTCATTTTGTTTTCAGTTACTTGTGCTTCGTCTACTTCTTCGTCATCAATTTGGTCTTCTGATACTTCAAGTCCTGATAACTTTAAAATTCTGCTTAGTTCACTGTTATCTACCTTGTCGCCACCTGCTTCCATCATCGGAGCAAGATCCTTTAACAAGAAATCTTTGTCGTAGCCTTGTGGCTCTAGCATGTCAATGAGTTTAAGTATTTGGTCTTTTGTCATACCATGACCAATATAATCGCCTACTTCAGTTTGCTCCGCATCACCTTTTATAATCGCAGCGTAGGTGCTTTCTACTTTATCTCTACTGTTTGCCATAACTGACAATTCACTGTCTGCTTCTTCAACATTCTCTTCTGTGTCATTCATATCATAATGTCTACGAATATGTTCTACAAAATCTGCAACCTGATCACCGGTCATCCAACGAGCTATTTCATCAATAAATGCTCTGTGAGCATGACTTGGACACTCGCCGCCAGCAAATTCATCTTGTAGTTGATAAAAAGGGTCGGCACTGTCGCCAACTGCTTCTGCCATCTCGCTGTCTTTTTCAATTGATTCGTCTACATCTGAAACTGCTGCTCTCATGTTAATACCATTTTGTGCTAATCCGGACAATGCCAAAATTCTGTTAATATCACTCATCGATTTCTTTCCCCGCGATTTCTTTTTCTTTATCTTTACGGAGTTTTAAAAGCTCTTGTACAAAACTTGTGTTAAATTTATCGCCATAATAATCAGCGCCGTCAATTTTTTCTGCTTCGCTGTAATCATCATCGCCTAATAATACTGGTCTGCCTTCTTCTCCGTCAATCGACGCTTGTTCCGCCGCTTCAAGTGGCTCTCTGTCACTTCTGACTTTCATCATACCGTCTCTTAATCCTAGTAAATTTTGTAATTCAGTAGTAATCTGATACGCACTCACTGGACGAGCAGTTGAAAATTCCATTACATAAATTTCGTAACCGCGTAATTGAGGGAAATCATAGGGTGCACTCTGTAACATTAGTTTTTTCGGCGCACTTACACCACCTTCAAGGTCGTATTTTGCTAGATGGTTTTCAATTTTCTCAATCTGAGCATCAGTAGGCTCATGAGCAAGTTTGACACGAAATCCAAAAGATTGTTTTGATTCTTGTAAATATTGTTTAAAAGATTTCATAGCACTAATTCTCCGTTACTATTATTTATCCGTTTCTTTCATTTTGCTCATAATATCTGCTAGTAGACTAGCTCGATCCCCAATAATTCTACCTTCAATCTCTTCTGGATTTTCTTCTTTATCTGCCAGGCTAGCATCTACTTTTCTAGTGTCTAAATCAAGTTTTGCTTTACGCATTTGTAGTTCAATCATCTTTAATTTTTTGTCTAGTTTGGCTTGTTTTGCTTGTAGTGCCGCTGTGAGCATTTTACTAGCACTATCAAATATAGGAGCAGCATGTCTGTCTTCTACATTTTTGCCTAAATCACACAAATCTTCAAATGTACGCATTGCTTTAGTAGCATATTCGTCCATTTCTCTGTCTAGTTGTTCTAGTCCTTGTACGATAGGCAACGCTGTGTCTACCCTTTCAGTTACATCCATTGTTTGTTTGGTAACTGTAATCTCATTTTGTACATCTACTTCAGTTCGATCTACAAGGGGAGTATCCTCTTCACCCTTAAAAACAATATCATCAAGTGGAGGGAGATTGAATTCTTCTTCAAGTTTTTTGGTCATCTTTTTTTCCTTTTGGAATTCTGTGGCTTGTTGAAAATTTCGTTTTCTGTAATTACACGAAATCCAAGCCCATTTCCTTTACACCATGCTCTAGCCGCTTCCCATTTAGCGTGATTGACTACCGCCATTAACTGGTTTTGTCTACCCTTTGCTTCGCCTAATGTTTGTCCGGCAGGTTTGATTTCTACCATTTCAGCATGTTGTTTGCCTTCTCTATCAGTATATATCATTAATAGATCTGGTACATACGTCGTTGCCTTACCTGTGACAGGATTTTTATAAGGTATACGATGTGTTTCACTTCCCCACTTTATTATATTAGGATGGTTATCGCACATTCTAAAAACTGCGAGTTCCCAACCACTGCGATATCTAGGCATGTGTTTGCCTACATACTTTCCTGGATTTAATAATGTGTATATGCCTTGCTGAAACTTAGCCATAGATCACTATCCTATGTTTCAATTGTTTCGCTGTTCTCTAATCCTGTATCAATAAGTAGATCACGAAATTCTTTACTGTCTCCAGACACTGTAGTGAAGCCTTCATAAGCAAAAGTAAGTCCGTATTTCATTGGAGTACTATCTGAATAGTCTAGCCCATCAGCATCAACAGACGTGATAACAGGATTGTATACTGTAGTTAAACTGATATCTTCCGGAGAACTTTTTCTTACGATTTCAATTTTTTTAATAAAATATTTAAAGTTTGATAGTCTAAAACCTGCGTTACTAGTTTGTCCACCACCAAACGTGCCTGTATATATAAGATCATCAATAAATTGCTTTTCATCTTTTCTAATAAATGGCCCAGCAAAGTAATGTTCCCAATACACATTTAGAAATTTTTCTAACTGGGCATCTCTTGTGTCATAAGCACTTATTGTAATAGGTGTATAATCGTAACCAGTTTGTACGATTCTTTTTCTATTATATTGATTAAGAACTTGTGTTCTAGCACTAGCGTTTGGCATTGCTATGCTAGCAATTTTGTCAAAAACAACAGTCAGGAATCCTTCTTTTGCTGAAGGATTCCTGTATGTTAATTTAACAACGAAGTTGAATTTGTCTCTAGGTATAAGTGGCTGTGTATTCCTACCACCAGTTTGATTTTGCCCGTAGACTCCACTAGCAGCGTTATAAGGACCTAGGACTACCGCCATCGTTAATTACCTTTACGCGATTCTCGTCGCTCTAGAGTCTGCATCAGTTGGAAGTGTCGTGCCGCCATCTACTCCAAGTACATCACCAACACCAACAATTGAGTGGCTAGCATTGTCATAACGCACAGTCATTGTAATCTGTACCATTTCACTTGAACTATAGTTTAAGTCACCGTATTGTACACTAGGTAGATAACAACCAACTAGTTCCCATGTATCTAGTATATGAGCACCTGTTTCCGCCGCGGCTGGTCCGCCGTTAGAACCGTCTAGTGTTTCAATCTTCATACTAAATTTATAGTCAGCACCTGCTTTTCTAGTACTTTGAGTACCATGATCTACTTGTTTCTGTAGTTGCTCACCAATTGCTTTAGCAACATCGCCAGTAACGTCGTCACGTAATACGATTTGAACGTCCTGCCATGTGTGTTTACCAAGCATACGAATTTTACTGTTATAAGCGTCTAGTGTCACTTCTTCATGTTCTACAGAAGGACGCTGAGCACTAATAACGTTTTGTGTAACTTTGGGCATACCAGCAGTGGTTGTCCCTAAACCACTAAACGTTACACGGAAACGATATTGTAGTTTTGGCATTAGTGAAGAATCAGCGTTGCCGCCAGTAACTGGGACGCCAAAATTTGTAATTACAGCCATTTTGTTTCTCCTTATATGAAAGTAATCTTTTCTATACTTGTATTTATACAAAATGCTCAAAAAATAACGGCGCCATTTCTGACGCCGTTGTTTCTTTAGTTAAGTGTAGTTTTATCTTATAATTCACCAGTATTGACAATACGAATCGGAATGTAGATAAATTCTGCCGATTTAGTAGGTTCAATAGCAACATCAATCCATAGTTCGTTGCGATCAATTCTTGCCGGTGTGTTATTACTTGTGTCACACACAACAGCATAATCGTATACACCACGCTGTGCTAGGATGTTACCCAAGAATCCGTTAAAAGTACCTTTAGCATTCTTACGAGTGTTTTCGTCATTTGGCTCGAACAAGTATGGACGACCAATAA
>Ga0181572_10000919_pt1 | contig 21340 bp, 20 predicted proteins | sample 101ome_26_FD_133004 | JGI IMG/M metagenome (GOLD analysis project Ga0181572, IMG submission 133004) | Coastal salt marsh microbial communities from the Groves Creek Marsh, Skidaway Island, Georgia - 101408AT metaG (megahit assembly) | ecosystem: Environmental > Aquatic > Marine > Intertidal... | reverse complement strand
GTTGGCGCAATGGGCAATGCAGGTCAAACTAATTACTCCGCTGCAAAAGCTGGAATTATGGGTTTTACTAAGTCGCTTGCTAGAGAAGTTGGGCCAAGAGGTATAACAGTTAATGCTATTGCCCCAGGATTTATCAAAACAGATATGACTGATGCATTACCAGAAGATCAAAAGGAGTTTCTTGCAAATCAAATCCCTTTGGGAAGACTTGGAACAGTTGATGAAATTGCTGAATCTGTATTATTTTTAGCTGGCGAATCTGGCTCCTATATTACCGCCCAAACTCTTCATATAAATGGAGGAATGTATACAATTTAACTCCTTTTATTTGCAAAAAACTCTTTTAGAATTTTTGAGCAATCATGCTCAAGAACCCCGCCGATTATCTCTGGCTTGTGGTTAAAACAATTAGTATTGTTTAGTTCGCAACAAGAAAGGCAAACACCGGATTTTTTATCAAATGCCCCAAAAATTACTTTATTGATTCTTGCCTGAATTATAGCCCCATAACACATTGCACAAGGCTCTAAGGTTACATATAAAGTTGAATTTTTAATTCTGTGATTTTTTACTTCTTGTGCGGCAATTCGAATCGCATTTATCTCTGCATGAGCTGTTGGATCATTCTTACATATAGTCAAATTGTGCGATTTTGATAGAATTCTATCATCTGAAATTATAATTGCCCCTACAGGTACCTCTTGTTTATTTTTTGCTTTATTTGCCTCCTCTATGGCTATCATCATCCATTCTTCATGATCAAATTTAATCATATAAATTATTCTAAATTGTCTAAAGTTCTTTTAAGAGAACTAACAAAAAATTCATTTGAAAATTCTTCTAGTGAAGAGGCATCAATGCCCCTATCAAATTTGCAAAAATCGTTCTCTATTGATTTAAATGTAGCAACCAGTTTTGCAATATCAGGAGAACAATTAATACCTAAATTTTTTTTTTCAACCCACTCTGAGATGTAACTATTTTCTTTGCTGATTGATAAGATTTTAGATCCAACTTTGATATATGTTGATGCTTTACTAGGGAAGGCATAATCTAGCACCCGATCATCAATTGGTAAAAGAGCCCATTCATAACTGCCCGCAAGATAAGCAGAATCTTCAGGTGATATAACTCCATGATAGTTTATCAGACTATTATTTTCTGAGAACTGAAGAATTTCTTTACTATATATACCACCACCAGCGAAATTAAATTCAAGCTTTCCACCCAAGGAATGATATTTTTTTATAGCTGAAATCAATAATGGTATTCTTTGAAATCTTCCAGCGTTACCGACAAATACAAAGCCTTTTTTCTTTGTATTTGTTAATCTAAATTCATCAAATTCGACCGAAGGGTTTTCTAAAATGCCAATTCTTATTTTTCCTTTAACTCTCTTAGTTAAAGTATTTAACATCCTATTAGAAAGAGTTAGAATGAAATCAGCATTAGAAATTGTATAGGTATCAATTTTTTGTAAAAAACGAAAAAAAAATTTATTGATATTTAGAATTAGTCCTGAGGCTTCAGGGTGAATATCTTGAACATGATAAATAAATTTGGAATTGGAGAACTTACAGTAAAGTGAAACAAGAAAAGGTACAAATATTGGTGGATCTGTTGAAATATAAATTTTTCTTGGTTTGGAAAGAAATATCACTCCAAGTGTCCACAAGGCAAAGTATATTGTATCTATAAGTCTTAGATAAATTTTACTTGAAGAATTTGTAAAAGCAGGCGAGGTATAAAAATGCACTTTGTAGCCTCTATTCTTCTCTTTTAGTTCTTTTTTAAAAAATTTATAACGTTGACAGACAACTCCTACTTTTTGACTACCACTATATGATTCAGCTAGTTTTAGTAGTGATTCTCCAATAACTGGATATTCAGGCCAGAATCTTCTATTAATAATTAATAGGTCAAGGGAACTCACTGAATTTTTCTCCAGTTCTCTCTGTTTACAAAGCCAGTATAGCTATGAACTATTCTCAGAACTTTATCACTAACGTTATGGACGTTGTAATCATCAACAATATCGCAATAATCTTCAAATGAACTATTTTCAATAATGGAAATACATCTCATAACATTTTTGACATCTAATCCGGTCATAATTGTTGTCGCCTCTTCCATGCCCTCTGGCCTTTCATGCGTCTCCCTTAAATTTATCGCAGGAAATTTTAATATTGAAGCTTCTTCAGTAATCGTTCCACTGTCTGAAATAACTATTTTTGCTGTTTTTTGAAGTTTGATATAGTCAAAAAACCCTAGAGGATTTATAAAAACTACCTCCTTACTTATTTTAAATTTACCTTTATCAATAGCCTTTCTTGTTCTTGGGTGGGTAGATACTATAATTGGCAAATTAAATTTTTGAATAATTGAATTTAATATTTCTACAATCTTTGCTATATTATTGGCATTTTCTATATTCTCTTGACGATGAAAACTAACTAGAAAAAACTCTCTTTCTTTTAAATCTAACTTTTTTAGAATTTTAGAATTTTCTATATTTTCAATGTGAAAATTTAATATCTCAAACATTGGAGAACCAATTTTAATAATATTTTGAGGTTTAATCCCCTCCCTAAGAAGATATTCTCTTGAAATATCGCTGTAGGTTAGATTAATGTCTGAAATATGATCGACAATTTTTCTGTTTATTTCCTCTGGAACTCTTTCATCAAAACATCTATTCCCCGCTTCAAGATGAAAAATTGGTATTTGTCTTCTTTTTGCAGGTAGCGACGAGAGTGCCGAATTAGTATCTCCTAAAATAATCATTGCATCTGGCGCAACATCCTCTATAACTTGATCAATTTTAATTATTATGTTTCCAATTGTTTCAGCTGGACTATTGCCTTCACTAGCACATGAGAGAAAATAGTCAGGCTGTGCAATTTTCAAATCTTGGAAAAAAATTTCATTTAGTTCATAGTCATAGTTTTGACCCGTATGGACGAGTGTAAGATCGCAGAACTCTTCAACTTTTGAGATAATTCTTGACATGCGGATTATTTCTGGCCTTGTTCCTACTACGATTAATACTCTTAATTTTTCAATTGCTGACATTTTTGATTACCTGATTATCCAGTGAATATTGAATTGTATCTGGATTTAACTCATCGAATATCTCATTTGCCCAAACTATGGTAATGAGATTGCTCTTACCAACATTCTCTATATTATGAGCCCAGCCTGGGATGCTTTGTATAACTTTTGGATTTAAAGAGTTTGAAAAAATTTCTATAATCTTCCCGGAAAACAGTTCCACAAATTTAAACTTAGCCTCTCCTTGAACAACTATAAATTTCTCAGTTTTTGAGTGGTGGTAATGATTACCTCTAACTTTTCCAGGAAGTGTGGTAAAGTAACTAATCTGTCCAAAATTTTCATGCTTAAACAGCTCTGTGAATTTACCACGGTAATCTTCGCTAAATTCTAGCTCATAGGAAAAATCTGAATTTGGTAAAAAACTCAAATAAGTTGAATATAAGGCTCTATCAAGACCTGAATCTAAATTCGTGAAATCAAGAGACATATGAGTTCTTTTAAAATTTCTTATTTTTTCAGCTAATTCTATTAGTGAAATTTTATAAATTTTATCAACTCTAAGAAAGCCCTCATTATCAAGCTCTAAACTACCTGAAAAAACTAGCTTTAGAAATATGTTTATGAGATCATCGACATATAATAAGGATAGCCTCTTATTTTCATCATGAATTTCAATCTCTATGTCTCTTGCAATATTACTACAAAAAGTAGCAACCACAGAGTTGTAGTTAGGCTTTGACCATTTGCCGAATACATTTGGTAATCGGCATATATGCACAGGAAAATCTCTTTCTTTTCTTAAATTTAAAATTAATTTCTCTGCTTTTCTCTTACTCCTCCCATAAGGGTTATCTTCCCTTGATTGAATGGATGATGTGAAGATTAAAGGTGGTTTTACAATAGAATTTTTAAAAACCGACTCATATACTTCCAGAATTTTTTTTGTAAACTCATAATTATTTTCAAATTCCTCGTCTCTATTTGGTCTATTAATACCCGCAAAATGAAAGATAAAATTAGACTCTGAAATCATCTCTTCTAACTCATCAATACTATTTTCTCGCGAGAATTCATATATTTGTATGTTTGGTAGTCCCTGTAGATGTGCAATTAGATTTTTTCCAAGAAATCCTTTAGAGCCTATGATTAAGCAATTGATATTATTTTTCATTAGCTATTAAGTATTTTTTTCACATATTTAACCTTTAATAAAAGCTCTTTCATCTGAGAAACATTTAATCTTTGGGCATTCGCAGAGTTGTAATCTTCTCCATGAATCTTAATAGTTAATTTTTCTAATCCTTTTTCGAAATATTGATCATAATTAAGATCTCTTGCGTCTGAAGGAATCCGAAAATATTTCCCCTCATCGATTGCACGAGCTAACTCTTCTTTGCTAACTATTGACTCATGTAATTTTTCACCATGTCTGGCTCCAATAATTTTAATTGGATGATTGGGCACCCCAAGAAGGTCTTTGATGGCAATGGCAAGATTCTCAACCGTTGAAGCAGGAGCTTTTTGTATAAAAATATCCCCATTTTCCCCATTACATAGGGCATGAATAACCAGATCAACAGCATCATCTAGGGTCATCATAAATCTTGTCATTTCAGGATCTGTTATTGATATTGCTTCATTCTTTAATATTTGTTCAAAAAAAAGAGGAATAACTGAGCCCCTTGATGCCATAACATTTCCATATCTCGTTACACAAACTTTTGTTTGAATATCAGGATTATCTCTTCCTGATGCAATCGCAACTTTTTCCATAAGCGCTTTTGATGTTCCCATAGCGTTAATCGGGTAAACAGCCTTATCAGTACTTAGGCAAACTACCTTCTTAACATTGCTCTTAATTGCTGACTCTATAACATTCTCTGTTCCAATAATATTGGTCAAAACCGCCTGCATTGGATAAAATTCACAAGAGGGGACTTGTTTTAATGCCGCAGCATGAAAGACATAATCCACGCCTCTCATTGCTTGATCTATGCTTCTCGGATCTCTAACGTCACCCAAATAAAACTTAAGATTATTACTTTTGAAAGTTTTTCTCATGTCGTCTTGTTTTTTTTCATCACGACTGAAAATCCTAATTTCTTGAATTTCTTTTTTTAATAAAAATGAAGCTACTGTGGCACCGAAAGAACCAGTACCTCCAGTAATGAGAATTTTTTTATCTTTAAACATATGGCATGCCCTAAATTAATAAATATATTTTAAATAGAATTCAAATTCCATTATTAAAGGTTTCAATAATGAAGTTAAAAGTTTTTTTTGAACAAGTATCCCAAGAGTATTTCTTAGAGGATTTAAAACATTCTTGAGAAATCTCCGCTCTTCTGTTTTCATCTGTTACTATTTTTTTTAATGCAGAGTATATTGAACTAGTGTCACTAGGATCAAAAAAAATAGCATTTGAATTTAAGATCTCTGGAAGAGGTCCATAAGTTGAAGAAGCTATTGGAAGTCCTGATGCCATAGCCTCTAAAACTATATTAGGAAGATTTTCACAGCTAGAAGCAAATATAAAACTATCTGATTCATGATAAAGTTTATGTAGATTTAAATATGGTAGATTTCCGAGATAAGTAAAAATAAGTTTATTCGGGTCTAGTTTATCTATGGTCTTAACAAATTCATCAAAATACTTTTTATTCCGACTCCCCCCTGCGAAATAAAGTTTAATTGGTAAATTTTCATTATTAATTAACCTTGATACAGCTGATATCAAATCTAACTGATGTTTATAGGTGTCAATAGCAGAAACATAAAGCAGCTTGAATGGATTTGAAGGATTATAGGTTTTTATTTTTCTTTGATATCTTGGTTCCAAAAAAAACCTTTTATTAATTCCATGAGGTATAACTTGAACATCCGCTTTTATTTTTCCACAAATTTTTAAAATTGTTTTCTTGGCGAACTCAGATAAAAAAATTATCCCATATGATTTTTTAAATGAAATTATTTGAGCATATCTAATGAGCCAAAATTTAAGAAATTTCTTGCTAAAAATTCCATAATAACGCATTGATTGATTATCAAATGGCAAAATATTTTGACTGATCACTACACAAGGAACAGATGAAAAAATTGGAATAATTCCACCTGGAGAGAGTAAGAAGTTAAATTTCTCTCTCTTTATTATGAATGGAAATAACAGTTGTTGCCATATTAGTCTAAAAATGAGTGATTTATTTAATATTTGAAGAGATTTCTTTTTGACGTAATTATTATTTGGCAATGCTGCCAAATTACTCCCACCAAAAATTGTAATTTTTAACTTATTATGCTTTTCCCCATCAAAAGAACGAATTAACTCTTCAAGATGTGTTAGCCCCCCTCCATCTCTAATATTTGATGCATCAATTACCAGATTTATTTCCATATCTTTCTTTGTGGTATATATTTGATGATTTGAAATATTTAAGGTACATAATTACAAATAAAATAAAAATTGCCTGGTAAATAACTAGAGCGGTTACCATGTCCAATCCTGAACCAGTTAACCACCAATAAAAAGAAAATAAGACAAAGTAGTTGAATAAAATACTAGCGAAAGAATTAAATCTATTAAACTTCAGAATCTGCTGTAAAAGATAGGCAATGAACAAATAGAAAAATACCGAAAAAGAACCAAATATCAAATGACTCTCAGCAAAAACAGTTATCAGTTCAGAGTTTAAAACCTCAGAAGCACCTTCCCTTACGTTATATACTGCGCGACTTGCAAAAGGAACTCCATATACATCAAATCCCGGGGTAATTTTATCTATAAACGCCTTAAAGTAATAATTTAAGCTAATGTAAGGATGATATATTTCATTAGATATCTTTTCTAAATAGAAATCAAGATAGCCAATTCTATAGGTTACTGGATCAAGAATATTTATTAGGTCAAAATTTAAAATTGAGGCCAACTTAGCTTCAAAATTATTAGCAAGATCATCTTGCATATGGACCCATCTCATTAACTTGCCAAGTAAGAAAGTTATAAATATCAATGGAATTAAAGCAAAAAAAACATACAGGTATTTTAGTGGGAATTGAAATGTTCTATATTTAAGCAAATAGGCCATATAAAAAATTAAAATTAAATGAAGCAGACTTGATTTTGAGCCTGTATAAATAATCTCAAAAAAAGACACAACAAGAATCAAAGAAATCAATATATTGTTACTCCTTATGTTCTCTTTGGTTGCAAAAAAAATTGATAGCATGAAAACAGCTAACACATTCTGATTAGAAAAAATTGTGAAAAAAATTGCAGTAAAACTTGAAAAATTAAGACCATGTATATCAAAAAACAACAACGATTTAAAAAAATTTAAAAAAACAATAATTAATACGAATAATAAGATATTTCGAAAATCCCTTTTACCCATAACAAAATTGCGAACTACAGTGCTGCTTTTAAAAGTTGGGTTAAATATCAAAATAGATCCTACTATGGACAAATAATGAAGAATTAAAAGATTTACTAAGAACTCCGTATTTTCAGGGGCAAATGGCCTTATGTTTAAGTCTGATGAAAAAGTTACATCTAAGAGAAATGGAATTCTAAAAATAAAGAAAATAAAGAAAAAGGTATTAAAGAATTCTAAGAATGGGTTTTTTACATATAGATTTACCCACATCGAACAAATAGATGCCATTAAAAGAAGAATAATATTGGAACTTAACCCAAAAAGGGCTGATGGATCTGTATTTAAATAAGGAATAGCAAAAATAAGTACCCATTGAAATATTATTAAAATTTTATTTAGATTGAACTGCATAATTTCTTCAAAATTTTAATAAAACTTCCCTTTAATATTATTCTCATAATCCCTTTTATGAATTTTCTATTTTTGATTTCATAGATCCCATAAGAGGTATTATGATAAGAAATTGCTTTTTGGACTTTTTTACTCGGAAGATATTTAGACAATATACTTATCGATTCCACAAAATTTTCTTTTGTCTGATTAATAGATAAGTTTTCACCGTGAAGTCTATATTTTGTTATAACATCATTTACTGCTCGTACTTTATATTTATTCGAAATTTTTAAAAAAAGATCATAATCTTCTGCCTGAATTAAGTTTTCATCTATTCCACCTACTTCTTGAAATACTTTTCTCGGAAAGACAGCAGTAGAAAGAGGTATGAAATTTTCATTAATAAGACTAGAAAAAATTTTTCCCTCTCTAAGTTTATTTTTTTTTCTAAAGCGATGTTTTAATATTGAAGATGTCCAATAATTATCCATCTTTGATTCTTCTTGAGATACTATAGTTTTACAATATCCATAAACTAATCCAAGTTTTGGTTCATTAATATTTATTAACTCTAGTTGCCTTTCTAATTTTGTTGGCATCCATAAATCATCAGAATCAAGAAATCCAACCCACTGCCCTCTTGCCCTCTTAATTGCAGCATTTCTTGCCATTGCTAAATTTGTATGTTCATCAGACTTATAGTATCTAAATCTTACATCCTCAAAAGTATTAAAAATACTTTCACTAGAATCTTTGGAACAGTTATCCCATAAAATTAGCTCCCAATCCTCAAATGATTGGTCCAAAACGCTGTGAATTGCCTCCTCGAGAAATTTTGAACAGTTAAAACAATTAATTATTACGGTAAAAAAAGGTTTAGATTGGTTCACTGTTTAAAATATCAATAAGTTCGCCAACAATATAATCTATCTCTATTTCAGTTAAGTCTGGATGTAATGGCAAGGTCAATATATTCTCACTTACCATTTCAGTTGTATTTAACTTGCTAATAAGATTATTTTTATATAGACTTAATTGGTGATTAGGCTGATAATGAATTCCGGTCTCAACTCCTCTTTCAAGCATTTCTTTTCTTACATAGTCTCTATTGGAGCTTTTAATTTTCAGTACATAAATATGAGGAACAATCTCATCATAATTTCTGCAAAATAAATCTACTTTTCCAAAATCCTTTAAAAGCCTATCGTAATATTTAGCAAGTCTCTGTCTAACTGAGGCCATATTAGAAAATTTCTTTAACTGAGCCCTTCCAATAGCTGCCATTATATTGCTCATGTGAAACCTCCAGCCTTGTTCTGTAACATCAAAATTCCACTTCCTTCTATTAATCTCTCGTAAGCTTGATTCTCCATCAACTCCCAATAGCCTTAGATTTTTTATCCTATTAATAACTTCACTTTTATCACTAACAATGCAACCACCTTCTCCTGAAGTAATATTTTTAATTCCATCAAAACTAAAACATGAAATATCTCCAAAACTCCCAACTTTTCTTCCGTTTATGATGCTTCCAAATGCATGAGCAGCATCCTCTATGACCTGCAAATTATTTTTACTTGAAAATTTATATATTTCATCAATTCCACTTGGGTCACCTGCATAATGAACAGGGATGATGGCTTTTGTTCTCTCCGATAAATATTCACTAAGTTTTGAAAAATCTAAACATAAAGTCTTCTTATTGATTTCTGCAGGTATGGGTGTAGCACCAGTTGCTGATATTGCCTGAAAGGTGGCTAAATAAGTTAATGAAGGAACAATTACTTCGTCGCCCATGCCAATATTCGAAGCTTGGAGACTTAATTGAATGGCCGCTGTACCATTGGCAACACAAACAACCTGCCTATTAAAAAAATTGCTCAACTCATCCTCAAATTTTTTTACCTCCTCTCCCATTCCAAGATAACCCTTGTCAAGGACTTCCAAAACTGAGCTCTTTTCATCTTCTCCTATGAAGGATTTTGACAAACGAATCATGAGAAGTTAAGAAATTATTTCCATTTCCATGGTGCTTCACCTTGAAGCCACAAATCATTTAAATAGTCTCTATCACGTTTAGAGTCCATACACTGCCAAAACCCCTCATGCTGATATGCTGCTAACTCCCCAATACTTGATGCATATTCAAGTGGCTCTCTTTCAAGAATAGTAGAATCATCCCCAATGAGATCAAAAAATTCTGGTTGAATGACAAAATAACCTCCATTAATCCACCCCATATTCATATTAGGTTTTTCTTTGAAGGAGCTAACAAGTCCATCATTTTGTATTTCCAATTCTCCAAATCTTGGGATTGGATGGACTGCACTCATAGTGACCATTTTTCCATGTCTTTTATGGAATCTGATAAGCTCATCAAGATTAATATCTGCAACTCCGTCGCCATAAGTAAGCAAGAAAGGCTCATTTCCAATATACTTTTTCATTCTTTTGAGTCTTCCTCCAGTCATTGAATTACTGCCAGTGTCAACTAAAGTAACATCCCAGGAAGGCGAATCAGTTAGATGAGATTGAACCTTTCCGGTCTTTAAATTGATAGAAAAATCAGAATTTAAAGTTGTGTAGTTAAGAAAGTACTGTTTGACAACTTCTGACTTATAACCTAAAGCTATATAGAAATTAGTGTGATTATATTTCGCATAATAATTCATTATATGCCAAAGAATCGGTTTCTCACCAATAGTAACCATCGGTTTTGGAATTTCTGAAGTATACTCTGATAATCTAGTGCCAAAACCGCCTGCTAGTAATACTACTTTCATGCCAACTCCTATTTTTATTTAATTATAATTTATTAATAAATCTAATTGCTCTTTAAGATATGTAAACTCTTGATAATTAAGATTGCAGGGCAAGTTAAAAATTATGCCTCCAATTTTTTCTGAGTTTATACATTCTCCATCAGAGTAATTTAAATCCTCTAGTAGACAAGAAGCATTAATAATCGGTTTTGTAAACCAAAAGCTCCTATGATCAACATAGTTCTTGAAAAAAATTTTTTCTATTTTCTCTGAGAAAAATACAAACCTCAAAGGAACTATAGAATATCTACTGTCATAATAAGCCTCGGGGAGATACACATCTGGATTTGAATCCAAAATTGTAATTAAATCTTGAAGATAGTTTTTTCTGGAATTCTTATGATATTTCCAATTCTCTATCTCAATTAATCCAAGTCTTGCGAGAAAAAATGGTATTAATGAAGGGTATGGATAATCATATTCATTAGTTAGAGCTCCATTATCTTTATCCAGAAAAGGATAAGTTTTTTTCTGGAACAATCTTAATAAAAGGCTTTGGATTAGATTAAACATTCCATAAAATTCTGGATTGCAAAATTTTCTTTCTAAGAGAAACTGTCTCCATAAAGCCATTTGTTTATTCTTATCAAGGTGTGGAAGGTTTAGTTGGACCTTCTTCAATTTCTTATATAGTGATAAGTTTTTGGTATATACCATACCACCAATTATTGTGTTTATAGGCTTTGTATGGTCCGTGGAAAAAATAGCTGCATCTCCAAAATTACCGCAAATTTCTTCTTCATATTCTGAACCTAGTGTAATTGCACAATCTTCAATCAAAAAAATTTTTTTGGTTTTTGCAAAGTTTTTAATTTTTTTTATATCGCAAGGAATTCCAAATGAATGCTGAGCAACTATAACTTTTGTTTTTTCATTTACAAGTTTCTTTAAACTTTGATAAGAAGTACCCAAATTATCATTGTCAATATCAGCATAAACCGGCTTAGCCTTAAATCTTAAAACCGCATTGACCATAACAGAGCAGGTAAACCCAGTTAAGATTATTTCGTCATTTTCTTTAATCTCTAGCTCTTTTAAAATGGAAAAAAACCCCATCCTGGCTGAAGCATAACTTACACATTTACCTTTGCCTAAAAGGCAAGCAAAAGCTTGCTCAAACTTTTCTATTAATGAGAAATCATTAATATTTAAATATTTCTGTATTTCCCTTACTTCTTCTCTATCGAGATGAGAATGGCCTTGAATAAAGCCATAAAATTTTTTTTTGAAAAGACTTCTAATAAAAAGTCTAGTGTTACTTATGAGTGATTTTCCAGTCATATGGAAAGTAATCATCGTTAGGGGGACGCCTAATTATCTCCTTAGGATCATGAGGATAATCTGCGCAATTAGCGACTATTGACTCTGTTACACCATAAGCTTTCCATCCATTCCAAACTTTTGGTGGAACAGTTAAAAGATAATAATTCTCTGGAGAAAGGAAGTATTCTTCAATACTACCATAAGAGGAACTGTCTTTTCTATCGTCATAAAGTACGCATTTTATCTTACCGTGAATTACTGCATAATTGAGAGTCATCTTATTATGATAATGCCATGCTTTTACTGTTCCAGGAAAAGAGCTAGAGAAATAAATTTCTCCAAAATTGGAAAAAACATTTGAATCATTTCTCAGCATATGCATTACTTTTCCACGTTCATCGAAGAATTGCTTTAAAGGTGTAAGCTTAACTCCCTCAATCATTTGTCCATTCCTAAGAAAATTTTAATTTGCTTGTAAGTAATGGTATCGATATTTTCATTATTGAGCCAGGATGTATACCATTCAGCTGTCTTCTCAATGGATTGATCGACATCCCAAACTGGTTTCCAATTTAGTAATGAATAGGCTTTATCGCAGTTAAGTTGTAATAGATTTGCTTCATGATGAGAAGTGAAAGAATTATCTATTTCTATAAATCCTCTTTGTAATATTTCAACCATTTTTGAAGCAACATCCTGAACAGAACGTACCTTTGAGGTGTTTGGACCAAAATTCCAGCTACCAGAATAAATATCTGGTGAATTGAATAAGGATTTAGCTAATTTTAAATAGCCATATATCGGATCCAAGACATGTTGCCAAGGACGAGTTGAGTTTGGATTTCTTAAGTTGATAGATGTATTAGATTTTGCGGCCCTTGCACAATCAGGAATAATTCTATTAGGAGAAAAATCACCTCCGCCAATTACATTGCCAGCTCGAGTTGTTGCCGCCCCAATTCCTTGACCCTTTAGGAAAGAACGATAATAAGAAGAGAAAATGATTTCAGCCGAACTTTTCGAAGCACTATAAGGATCATACCCACCGAGTTTGTCATTCTCTCTATATGACCAAACCCATTCAACGTTTTCATAACATTTATCTGATGTGATAAATACAAGTGACTTAATACAGCTAGAGTTCCTAATAACTTCCAATAAATTAACCCCTCCTAAAACATTTGTTTCAAAAGTCTCAACCGGGTCTTCGTATGAGTCTTTAACTAATGCCTGTGCAGCTAGGTGAAAAACAATCTCTGGTTGGAATTTTTTAAATTCATTTTCTAGCGAACTAATATCTCTGATATCTCCCTTCACGGAAAAAATATTATTTTTGTGATGCATAAAGCTCAATAGACCATGTTCCTTATAAACATCTTTTGAAAATCCTAATATTTCTGCGCCAAGCAAACTAAGAATATATGTCAGCCAACCCCCCTTGAAGCCAGAGTGACCAGTAATAAGAACTCTTTTTCCTTTAAAAAAATTTAAATCCTCAAGTTCTTTTTTACTAATCATGCTTTAAAAAAATTGGTGCTAGATATTCTTTGTATTAAAGTCGTCTAAACTTAGTATATCAATTACTTTGCCAGAAAATCCTTTGTCTTTAAGATAATCTTGTATTTCCCTAGAGATATGCCAGGCTAAATTGATAATCGGGGTTTGTGTTTTCTTTTCAAAAAAATGATTTTCTGAAAGAATAGGTATTTTTGTTCCTGGAATGTAGTGACCAACTTTCATTGAATTTGGCTTCTCATATGCTGCAGAAATTAAATCTTCGTTAATGCCCAAAAGTTCTATCAAAATTGCTGCCCGACCTGGAAAAGCTTTAGCTGGAAGTTTTCCATGTTTTTTTACCAGATCATTGATTATTTTTGATTTAACTTTAACCCATAAATTTACAGCTTTTTGGAGAGCCAATAGATCTTTATAAAAGTTTTCTTCTTTTTTCAATATTGCTTTTTTAATGGATTGCTCCATGGAAATTATCTTCTTGTTTTTTCCAAGAAAAACTCTTATATTACCACCATATCTAGAAGGAAATTCAACATCCAAAATATCAAGACCTAGTTTTGAAGCAATAAACTCAAAAGAGTTATAGCTATAAGACCTGGGATGTTCATGATAAAAGGTATCAAATTGATTGGAATCAATAATTGAACCCAAATAATGATTTTCAATAATTAAAACCGTATTTGGACCAATAATATTCGCAATAGAGCACAAGACTTCATTGAGGTTCTCAATATGGGCAAAGACATTGGTGAAAGTTATAACATCCATATTTCCGAATTCTTTATATATTTCCAGCGTAATTTCTTCGGAAATATAATCTCCATAAATATGTTGATGATGCTTCTTGGCTTCAATATGAGCATTAGTTGGCTCTATTCCAAACGTTGTAGCGCCTCTTGAGGCAAATATATCTAATAAACTCCCATCGTTACAACCAATATCCAAGACATTCTTTTTTGATAATTTATCAAATTTATGTTCATAACTACTTACTAAATCATCCATGCCTCTAATAACATCAGAGGTAAATCTTGATCTGTAGTGGTATTCCTCTGGAAATAAGTTCTTTTTTGGAACTTGATATTTTTGATGGGCAGTCTTGCATTTGTTGCAGAATAAAATCTCTATTGGGTATTTCTTAGTGAGTGAATTACTACCTATAGGAATTAAATCATCACACAAAGCATGATTGCCCAAATTTAAAACAGGGTCAAGTTTCTCATTACCACATACCTCGCATGCGGATATTTCAAAGACACTATCTGTCATTTTTTTTGATACTTCCTAAAAAAATCAACCAAATAAATTAAAGGCGAGATATATGAATAAGGGAAAAATAAAGATCTCAAAAACAATTTTAATGGGTTTATATACTCATAACCAGATTTTTCCCTGTAAATAAAAAATCTTACAAAATCAGGCCAAAAGGTTCGATGACTGTAATTCATGCATTGAATATATCTAAAAAGAGAAAGGCCATTCTTTTTGTATTCATAAAGTGACTCAGGCAGTCTAACTAGATTGATTAATGGAGACATTGGGGACCACTCCCTTAGACCCATTAAATTAACTGATAAGGCTGAGGCATAAAAAAATGCTTTAGATTCTGCGAAGGCTTTTGCAAAAATTTTCACATGAGGGAATGTATTATCATAATGTGAAAATGTTCTAGGATCATTCATTGCTGCAATAGAAAGAATATTTTGGTTATTAACCCAGTTCTCACGCTTAAAAACAGCTAAAAACATTGCACCAACATAATCAAAGGAAATTTTTGGATTAATCAAATCAATAAATCTAATTTTTTTATTAGCTTCATATTTGGAAAATTTCGGTAGACCCTTTGGAATATTTTTTGTATCAAAAGGCTTTGGATATTCATTAAGAAATTGACTATCTAATGAGTAAGAATTTATGTAAAAAAAATCTATATCTTTATTGGTTATAATTAGATTATAAATTTCCTTTAAAGCAGTCGGTAATAGCAAGTCATCGTCACCAATTAGCCAAATAAAATCACCTGTCGCAATCTCAACAACTTTTAAATAATTTTGAACTCTGCCATAATTCCTATCAAATAGGTGGGACTTAATTTCTAATTTATCTTTAAAAGAAGATATTATTTCTTGTGTGCTATCATTGGAGCTATTATCAGAAATACAAACTTCATAACTTATGGTATTGAGATCAGAGTTCAAGTAAATAGAATTTAAACAATTCTCAAGTGAACTCGCTCTATTATAGGTAGGTATACATACTGAAATTTTCATAAAATCGTTTCATCTGACTGGAATATCTTTTTTATTTCTCTCAATATTATTTTTGCTGAATTAGTTTTTTTAGTTGACACACTTGAAAGGTAATTAATTACAAATTTACTGTATTCTAGAGTTGAAACTTTTGGAATTTCGAAATGATTCAAGTCATTTATATTGATTAATTTTGTATTTAGCTCTTTCGAAAATTTATTAATATATCTTAAATACATATCAAGAGAGGGATGGATGAATTCATCTGAATAAATACTTAATATTGGCTTTTTATGAATAACTGCATAGGAGATTGCGGTACTAAAATGAGCTATAACACCTTTGCTATTGGCTACCATTTCATAAGTTTCATAAGAACTTTCAAACTCTGCATACAAGGAATTAGTTTCTTTATTTGAGGTAGGGTGAAGAGCTATTTTTACTTTGGTATTAAAGTTTATTTCCAGATAATTAAAAAAGTTCTTTAGATCATCATAATAACTTTTAAGCGAGCTATGCTTACCATGATCAGGATGTGAGACTAAATTTTGATCTAGAAAAACAAAGTAATTTTCAACTTTATTTTCTTTATTTTTATCGGCCTCCTCAAGAAAAATATCATAGTCAAAGTAATTTATATTTATTTTTCTTGAATTTAGTGGTGAGAAGGTTTTTTCACCAGCAATAAACTCAATTAATGGACTTTGTAGGAGGGGGCTATTAATGAGTGTTATAGCTAATTTATTTAGTTTTACAGATAAAAAATTTCTAATTGAAAAAATAAATCCACCTGAATTAATTTTTATGAAGAGTTTATGAATCCAAGACTTATGTTCTATATATGGCAAGGTACCTCTTAATATTCTCAAGTAAGTAATTTTCTTTCTATGAAAAAATCGAAAAATAAACAAAAATCTTACTTCAATTGGCAAATCATATAGCATAACTACTTGAAATTTATTTAAATCAAGGCTGAAAAAGAAATCATTCAATTCTTTTTTTCTTTCAAATTTAATTAATGAAAGATTTTCTGGACATTCTATTGCACTATTTTCTGGACATTCTATTCCATTATCTGAATACTTATGAATATTGAAGAAAATATAATCAATATGTATGTTGTTTTTTAAAAATTCCTTAATATAATAATTTTGGTGGCTTCTGATATTGTATGGCCTATCAGATATTATGACTAAATGACGTAACATTACTAAATGTTATACAAGTGTGATTTGTATTTTGCCAAATTTTCAGAGTTACCAAACCAATCAATAGTTTCTTTTAACCCTTTTTGAAAGCCATCAATTCCACCATATGAAGGCTTCCACTTACAAACTTTACTAATTTTAGAATTATCCGAAAAGAGCCTATCTACTTCACTCTTAGAAGGTCTCAACCTATCAGGATCAAGCTTGATTTTTTGATTTGAATTCATAAGCTTTACAATAATTTCAGCTGTTTCTTTTATTGATATTTCAAAATTACTACCTATGTTAAAAACATCTCCGTAGGTATTTCTAGACTCAAGTATTGAAATAAAACCACTAACCGTATCTTCAACGTAGTTAAAGTCACGTGTAGGATGAAGGGATCCCAGCATAATTGATTCATTTTTATTGTTGATTTGGGAAATTATCGTTGGTATTACAGCCCGAGCAGATTGTCTAGGGCCATATGTGTTAAATGGTCTAGCAATAGTTATTGGAGTATTAAAAGATCTATAGAAAGATAAGGCTAATTGATCTGCGGCAATTTTTGTGGCTGAATAAGGTGATTGTCCTTTTAGGGGATGGTTCTCATCAATTGGAACGTAATCTGCACTTCCATAGACTTCACTAGTGCTCGTATGAATAACTTCTATATCCATATCTTTTGCTGCCTGGAGAATATTTAATGTGCCCTTAATATTAGTATCAACATAAGTTTCTGGAGAATGATAAGAAAAAGGTATGGCAATGAGTGCCGCCAAATGAAGAACATTTTTACACCCCGTCATTGCTCTTCTAACACCATATGAATCTCTTATATCACCGGAGAAAATTTCGATATTTTTCAAAGTCGACTTTGGTAAATTGTCTAACCAACCCCAAGAATTAAAGGAGTTATACTGAACAAAAGCCTTAACATCATAGCCTTTAGCTAATAGACCTTCAACCAAGTGGGAACCTATAAAACCATCTGCGCCTGTAACTAAAATTTTACTCATCGAATATCCTAATAAATTTTATAATCATTATTGCCAATTTTATGGAAAAGATTTAAATACTTCTTTTTAACTAACTCATTATTTTCAATGTAAATCTCTTTGCTATTTGTATAATCTTCATAAGATATGTAATTCATATTTTTACTAGAACAATTTTCAGTAGTAATTGTTACTAATTCAATATATTTTTTAGCCCAAGAAAAGAATTCTCTCTTATATTCATCATCATAAATAAAAGCACCTTTACCTTTTTCATAAAAATGTCCTAATCTTTGAGGGTGATGCGTATAGTCAAAACCAACTAGATATGCTTTTTTAAAGCCCATATAGATGGCCTGACAAATTAAAGCTTCAATTGCCCCATGAAAGAAAAAGTTATTTGTCATATCATATGAATGATCAGAGAGTTTTTCATCAAAATGATGAAGATAATAAACATTTTTTCCTCCCAATCCAAGGTAATTAGACAAACTTGTAAAGAAATACAAATCGGGAAAATCCTTTAAAATCTTCTTTTGCATTTGAGCTAAATAATTAAATTTTATGTTATTTTTATTTGTAGGGTGTCTTCTCAGTGGATAAAACCAAAATGGGGCAATAGTTGAATAGTATCTTACATCTAATTTTTTGAAGTCTTTATGAAGCCATAAGAATGTACATGCAAGTCCTGGTTTGTCATCAAATTTTGACAGATCCATGAACTTTATAGATGCCCCATTGCCAAATAAATAGCATGATTCTCCCGAGTGGATATTTTTAAAAATTTGGTTTCTTGAAAGGATTTTTTTGGAAACCTTTTTAAGAATTTTATTCTTGAAATTAAATCTAGGGTTTAAAAATGAATTCTTCTCTACCAAACAGACCAACCTCCATCAACAATTAGATTTTGTCCTGTAATATACAAAGATAAATCCGAGGCAAGGAAAACTACGGCCCCGCACATATCCTCTTCAGTTCCCATTCTTAACATTGGTGTTCTTGATATATAATTTTTTACAAAAGAATCTGGCTGCCCCCTATATATACCCCCAGGTGAAACACTGTTTACTCTTATGTTTGGTGCCAAAGTAGTCGATAGCCATTTAGTTAGCTGATTTAATCCACCTTTTGATGCAGCATAAGCGGCAGAATTTCCCATTGTAGTTTCTTCATAAATTCGATGATCTGGAGCCGAAGAAGCATATATGGAGGAAATATTAATAATACTTGCAGACTCGCTTTTTTTGAAAAGTGGTGTTAAATTTTTTACAATATCGAATATTGAAGTGAGATTAACTTCAAAAGCTCTTCTCCATGTTTCGACACTTTGTTCCTCAAATTTAGATATCCATCCAGTAAGATTTGAAGTCCCAACAAACGCTGCATTGTTGATTGCAACATCTATTACTTCATATTTTGAATTAATTCTTTCGAATAGCGCAGCTCTCTCTTCTTCAACTTCTAAATTACATTCATAAAAGCTATGCTCTATATTCTTGCCCCCAATATAAGAAGTTAAAGCATCAAAATCACTATCTGGGGAATCTATACAAATAAGCCTAGAACCAATTTCTGAAAATGTCTTTGAGAATTCTCTACCTAAATAACCAGTAGCTCCGGTAATAAGAATTGTTTTATTTTTTAAGTTATTTATCTTATTTAGAATTTCCATCAACTCTCTCTGTTAATTCTACTCATCATGAACTCTGCAAATTGAAAATCAATTTCATTATCTATGTCGAGACTTCTCTCAGTTGGAATAAGAACAGATCTCACATTTCCATCAAAAATTCTTTCTTTTTTCAGTACAAAATTTGAATCTGCCAGAAATGCCACTGTAGTCATATCGTAAACCTTTGGTGCGTCTTGACGTCTAAATAGATTTTTTTTACTTGGAATTACTCTCTCACAACTCATGTCTTCTTTAATTTTTACCATGTTAAAGTATGGATTGCGGCTTGCATCTGTAATAGTAATAACTACGTCAGGTTTTTCTTTCTGAAATAAATCAATGCAATTATTGACATCTTCCTCTGATCTCAAAGGAGAAGTTACCGGAAGAACCAATATGGCATCAGGATAAGATCCTTCTTGCGTTTCTAAGAAATTAATTGCATGCCTCCATACCAACCATTCTGGACTATCATCCTGGGCAAGATGAATGGGCCGCAAAAAAGGCACCTCTGCTCCATAACTTTTTGCAATATCAGCAATTTTCTCAGAGTCAGTAGATACTATAATGCGATCAACCCTTTTTATTTTTTTTGCTATTTCAATTGTCCATGCTATAAGTGGTTTACCAGATAGTTCCTTTATATTCTTATTTGGAACTCCTTTAGAGCCAGACCTCGCGCATATTAAGGCAACTATATTCATTTTTAATTAAAAATATATTTAGACCCATTCCTTGATGAATGCTTAATTGCTTCAATAATATTTATAACCTTGAGACCTTCATATAAATCAACTTTAGGTTTCATATTATTGGATATACATTCTAGAAAATGATCTAACTCATGTTTAAAACTTATATCTCTATCATTTTGAATAGAGAAGATTTCATCATAATCTTCATAATCTGCATCAAATTTCTTTACGCTACCCTTAATTCCGTCCCAAATAATAGTTCCGCGTTCAAAAATTACCTTACAAAATCTAGTTTGATCTTGACGATAAAAATCCATATTCATGGTCACTACTATTTCTGAATTATCTTTCTTATTTACCATCTCTAAGATAGCAAATACTGAGTCTTCAACATCAACTTCCAGGGTACTCTGCTTTTTTTCTATTCCATAAACTGATTTAATATCCCCAAAAATCCATTGTAAGTAATCTATTTCATGACTCAATTCTAACAACACCCCTCCTCCAAGGTCCTTCCGAGCAGAAACTTCATGTTTATAATTGTCACCCTTTCTCCAATTTGGCAGATACTGTCCAACTTCACATTGAATTGATAGTATCTTTCCATATTGGGAATTTTCAATTTTTTCTTTGAAAAAAATCAGTGAAGGAAAGAAGCGCAAATTATATCCAACAAGGGCAACTAGCTCCTTCTTGTTGCATAGATCAATTAAATCCTTAACACCCTCTGAAAAGTTTGATAATGGTTTCTCGATAAATAAGTGGATTCCTCTTTTTGCAAACTCTTTAGCAGTTGGAATATGAAATGGGGCTGGATTGCAAATTAAAACTGCATATGGATTAAGCTGAAAAACTTCTTCTAGTGAGTTTGTAAAAATTACTCTGTTACTTGGAGGCTTATCTGAATATTTTGAATTCCGCAGAACAACTATTTTATAGTTGGATATTCTTTGTATTATATTTTTCACATGTCTTTTGCCTATGCTGCCATAGCCAATTACAGCTAGATATCTATTCATCCAAACTCTTTCTGTAATTTTTGAAAGTCCTCGATCCTACCAATATCTTGCCAATGTTCATGAATAGGGTACACCAAAGCCTTTCCTTTATTGTCTATAATTT
>Ga0181572_10000914_pt1 | contig 21402 bp, 20 predicted proteins | sample 101ome_26_FD_133004 | JGI IMG/M metagenome (GOLD analysis project Ga0181572, IMG submission 133004) | Coastal salt marsh microbial communities from the Groves Creek Marsh, Skidaway Island, Georgia - 101408AT metaG (megahit assembly) | ecosystem: Environmental > Aquatic > Marine > Intertidal... | reverse complement strand
TCGTCATCTTCGTCATCTTCGTCATCTTCATCTATTTTAATATCAGTGTCATCTTTTATAGAGAAAGATTCTTTCGGTAAAGGAAGAATAGCTTTATTAGATGGTATTATAATATTATCAACAGAAGGTTCAATGACCTTATTATATTTTCCGGAACATAATTGATTAATTCTAGATTTTGATATACCGTTAATTCCAATGTTTTGTGAAACCCGTAAAAAGCTATCAAAATAGATAGATAATAATTCAATATACCGTATGTTATTTATCTGAGTAGCATCAATATATAGAATTAACCCGGTTTGTAATCTACCCATATTTACAGAAAATCCTGGATTTTCAACAACATCAATATTTTTATTTACATACTGTCCGTTAATGATAGTAAAATCATTTAAGTATTTTGCGAATTCTAATAAGGCTTGCTGTTCGGTGTAATTATAATTTAGTACTAATGCGTTAATAACTTCCTTTTCGTTATTTGTCTTCTTATATACTTCTGTAATCATGGTATTAATTGCGGTCATTTGTGTATAATTATTGACTCGTTTAAAATTCATTTTAATGGATGAACGCTCAACATCATGTATTTCAAAGAGATTTGTTAAACAAGGTGATAAATCTTTTAGGTTAATATCATGTTTTAAAGGAGACCATAATTTATAATGGATATTTTGTATTTCAATATTTTTATGTTTTAAATTCACAAATGTTTGTAATTTATAACCTAAAACTGATAAAAACCCATTCAAAGTATGAATGGTTTCGTTAATAATATCCTTTAAAAAATCATTGAGTTCATTAATGGATGGTAACGAAAATACAGCAATACTTCTAGGAACCTCTAGTTCTTTCAATAAAAACTCAACATTAACATGAATATCTCCATTTTGATTGATACTCAAAATAACATCAAAAACTTTATTTTGTATAGTACCTTGAATAACCAATGAAATTTGCTGTGATTTACCAATCATTTTTGAATAATTCATGATAGCCGATTTCGATAAATAAGGAATTTGTTGTCCGGTTTTGGTAATTTCCTCGGAATAAGCACGATACATTTTCTCAAAACGCGAACCAGGATTATATTTGATAAATGGTATTTTTTTAGTAGAATGCATATTTTTAAATAATACATCAAGAGGTAACTTAACTTTGGAAGGAGGATGTATGGTAAACTCAATCGCTTGAATGCCATTTTGTGAATACGATATATCATCTCGAGAACCATTATTATATAAATCATAAATCGTGTGTAAATTTTCCTCTGTTTTTACAAAACTTTTATCATATAATGCGTCGTTTTTTGCTAATAACTTCTGTTTATTTTGAACGACATCAATCCCAGTAGATATACCTTCCTTTTCCAATAGTGGGAAATAAAGAGGGATAATATACTCATCATCTAACTGGATAGTCTTTCCATATTCAATGACATCTGATACAGAAGTAGCGTATATCGTATTTTTGATAATATCCCCGTAAGTCAATAAGACATTGTTCTCAAATGAAATGAGAGGATTTTCTCTGGTATGTTGAAACGGATTATTGTTTGCGTTGATAATATTATAAGGATTCGCTTGAAATAGTAAATCCACATTTTTGTTTGTAAATCGCGGACCAATCGGTTGCCATAGCTCTTGTTTTCCATCAATAACAGATAAATATTTGGTTAAATCATGATAGGTATAACTGTCTTGAACGGGTATTTTGTCAATAATCTCTTTATCATGAATACCTAAATTTTGTAATATTTGTCCTAACATGACAGAATCTAAAGGGTTCTTATTATCTTGAGTAAGAAATGTATATATTTGAAATAAAGACAAGTCGCTATTAGTTTTTGAAAATAAATACAATTCCGGGTAAGAAATTATATTTGTACCGATTTCTGTTATAATTTTCTTCTTTATAGTACGTATTGTGTCGTCAGTATAAATTTGTTGTGATGAAAATACGACGTCAATCTTGTTTAGTTGAATATTCAATATATCATCTTCGCTAAACATTTCGTTCAAATTAACCGGTTGATTGCTATTGGAAAAAATAATAATCTTATTTTCAGTTTTACTAGCATCAAGATAATGTACCTTATATATTTGTTCTGATGGAATTTGTATATTACTAATGGGTGAACCTGAAATTTCCATTTATATACAATGTGGTTATAATTTATGTTGTAGTATTTCGTTTGTATTATTTATTTGGTAAATAATATTGTATATGAATAGAGTAATATGAGATTTGCTTTGTTAATAGGAATAAACTATAAAGAAATAGAAGAATCCGAATTATTTGGATGTATAGATGATATATTGAGTATGCGTGATATGTTAGTAAATGAAATGAAATTCAAAGAAGAAAATATAACTATATTAACTGATGATACTGAAGACCGTGATTTATATCCTAAGCGACAAAATATATTAAATAAACTAACAGAGTTTGTAACTAATAAACAGTCAGACGATGAATTATGGTTTCATTATAGCGGACATGGTACAATACGTAAAGATCGTTCAGGTGATGAAAAGTATAACTTAGATAGTGTGATGATTCCAGTCGATTATCAAACAAATGGTATAATATTAGATGATGAAATATATGCGATAATAAAAAATGTAAACTGTAAATTATTTTTATTATTTGATTGTTGTCATAGTGGAAGTATATGTGATTTACCGTGGTCTTATTCTTACACAGACAATAGGATTATAAAAGAAAATATAAATCAAAATTTTATAGAGAATTCGAATATATATGCAATTAGTGGTTGTACTGATAATCAAGTAAGTATTGAAAAGTATGATAAGTTTTTACAAAAAAAAGTAGGAGCATTAACCAATGCTTTTTTAATGATGTTAAATTTGAATAAATACAATATAGATATGGAAGAATTATTTATTGAAATTTGTAAATACCTATCACATATAGGATTAGCACAAACGCCTTTATTATCAACATCGAATGATGAAATAAAGTATATATTTACACCAAAGTAGTTCATATAGTGTCAAAAATACTATATGAATAAGTATTCAATCTAGAACATATAATTAGGACGGCTATGATGTTCCTTAACATCATCATTCGACATTTCGCGTGTAGATTTACCACCACGAACCCATCCATCGAGTGCGGCCTCTTCCACATTGTAAGCAGCATTATTTACACGCTCCTCCATCTTCTCATCAGTAGGATACAACAAATATTGGGAAAAGGATTTATCCATAATAGTAGAAACACTCTTCTTACCCGCAACAACCTCACCGTGTTGTAACTGAGACTCTAAATCAGGGTCACAGCTTCCACGACCTAAATAAGGAACACTCGCAAATGGGCGTTGGAACAGTTGTAACTTTTCAAAAGGTTGAGTCTGTTCGCTTTTAAGCAACAAGTTAGATTCAAAATCAATCACATTACCATTTAACCCGTTACCATGAGAAACACCACTAAACATCATGGTAGGTTGTTGCAGAGCAAATTGAACGTGTTGAGAGGAGGTATTTTCACTAAAAAAACTTGCTAAATTGTGGTTAGCAAATCTGGTATTTTGGATGTTATTTTGTGTTTGATCGGAATTATCTAATCCAATCCGACCATTGTTATTAAACAAATAAGGACTAACGGAGGACATCTTATATTTATATTATAGATAGAGAATGAATTTCTATATAAGGTAATTATTATATGGAAATTATGAAAATTGCTTAATAATTCGTATATCTGGATAAGTTTCTAGCACATGCGAAATTATTACCTTCTTTACAAGAAATCATACTTCCATAGCAAAATTCACTAAATGCTTCCTGGTCGTTAGGAATAGTAGTACTAGGATTAGAATAAAATGGACGTAATGATTGTTCGAATACATATTGGTCGCCTAAATCTTTAAATAATTTATCAGCAATATCTGGTTGGTCTGGATTTGCTTGACTTACAAATTTTTTGGCATTATCTAAAATTTTATTGTTTACATTTTGGTTAAATGCTGCTGGTGCGGGTTTTTTATGAGGATTATAATCATAATCAGACATAAGAACATTCCCAAATGGATTGCTTGGTTCTGGTTCAGCAAATAAATCAGAAGGAATCTCTTTACCGTCTTGTGTTAATAAATCCATTGTGGGATTAGCAAAACTTTCCTTGATATTATCTACAACCTTCTTAGATTCCGTCTTAGTTTTCTCTTTTTGATGGTAGTACTGAAGGATATAAATAGAGCCAACTGTGATAACCCCGATAAATAAGTGTCGGATACTACCATAAACAATAACACTGATAATGGATAGTAAAATGACAGTACGAGTGACAGAGTTTAATTTTTGTTCGTAAGTCATGTTTTCAGTTGGAAAAAACTCGGTTAAATATTTCGGAGCGAAAAGCACGTTAGGGTCTTCTCCCCAGAAAGGAATATATTTGTTTTTTTTATTGGAATTTGGAAGGGTTTGATTTGGTTCTTTCTCTATCGAATCAGCTGACATTATTTATATTATATTGTATATATAAAATATAATATATTTCCGTTATGAAGATGATACATTACAAATGACAGATTACTAAATATATCCTCATTCTAATAACTTCTTAACACATTTTTCATCCACCTGGAAAGTAGATTCATGACTATCATGGGGTATTATTTTTATAACACATTTTGATTTCTCACCATATAACGGTTCAGTACATCCCTTTTCTTTATTTTTTTGTGTATACTGTTTCTTTAATTTAGAAGTAATTTCTTTAAAGGAAACCGAACACCGAGCACGGAAATGTTCGTATCTCTCTCTAACCATTTCATATGTTAATCCAGAAGTTTTCCCTAACATAGAATTAATCAATTCATGTAAATCATATATATATCTCGAAAAGGTTTCTCTAGACTCCATATGTTTCATTTTAAGTGGTAATTTTTTGAAATTATCGCGAAGATTTCTCCTACATTTTCCACATGGTAATACGTGTCTAAGACTTAATACATAATTTCTATAATGTTCTTTATCAGCATTTGTAGGTTTAACCGGATAATTAAAACTCATTGTATGTAATACGTGCCACATACCGGGACCCCATACACTTGTTAACATACCATCACCACTATTATAATCATTTAGAGAATATACTGGTTTGTGTTTAATCGTTTTATTTTTACTCATACTAACTTATAAAACCAGGATAAAATATAATTTACTAAATTTTGTCGAATATATTCGTACTTTTCTAGACAAAAAGTATGAAGGTTATATATATAATGTCTGGATTAGTCGAAGTTGTGAGTAAGATTGTGCGTCCCTACTATAAGTATATAGTAGGTATAATTGCGATTATTATTTTTGGATATGCCGCAAGTTATGGATATAAAGCATATTTTACAAAAAAACAAGAGAATAAATTTGCGGATGTGCCAAACTCAAATCGTAGATTAAAGGAAGTAAGTGTGATATTTTTTCATGTGGATTGGTGTCCTCATTGTAAAAAGGCTCTTCCTGAATGGAATAATTTCAAAAAACAATTCAATGATAAAGAGGTAAATGGTTATCTTGTAAAATGCACTGACATTGATTGTACTGATGAGACCAGTGACGTACAAAATATGATGAATAAGTATAATATAGAATCGTACCCCACTGTGAAAATGGTAAAAGATAATAATACCATTGATTTTGATTCTAAGATATCTACAAATACCTTGGAACATTTTGTGAATTCTATGTTGATGGAGTAGATAAGTTGTCCTGATTATTGGTTGATGTGAATATATTTTCAATTACATCAACACCATTTTGAATGAGACGTATTCTTTCGTCGCTGTTACTAGAAGTGTTAATAATATCATAAATGGATATATCATGTGATTTAATTTTGAATTCATTCTGTATGACAGTTTGTTTTGATGGCAAAAACGCAGTCATAACTTTTTTCAATATAACAATGACATAATCCAATAAAGAAGACTTTTCATTGAGAGCATCCTCAGTTGCTGTATTTAAATCACTACATAAACCCATAACTTCCTCAGGATTAGCACCATTTTTAATACATTTATCGAGTGGATAATTTAATAGTAACCCTCCGTCACAGTAGTAATTAGATTCTTTTATAAGAGGTGAAAAAATAATAGGTATAGAACATGAACTATATACAGCATCAATAAGTCTCCAATCAGGATGAGTTTTGTATGATATGTCGACTAATTCAAAGGTCGTAACATTTGTAGTGAATATATGTATTTCAATATTTGTAATATTATAAAACTCAATCATGGTAACATTTATTGGTATATCTTTACCCAAGAACAATGGCGAAAAAATGTCTTCAATTGTTTTAATTCCAAAAATACCCATTTTTTGAAGTGAGTCCATTATCGAATATAAATCAAACTTGAAGACATTTTGCCATGGACGTTTTATTAGGTAATCGTCAATGGTTTTCCAATCATATTTTAATGCCAATATCACAGAAAAAATAGACCCGACAGAAGTACCATAAATGGTTTCTATGTCGTCAAATTTCCACAAATTGCGTGAATGGCAAGCTTTTAACATTCCATAAAATGAAAATCCGGTTACACCACCACCAGAACATACAATGTGACGGATTTTTGGTTTTATTGGATTATCATCATCGTCTGACATGTTATTTTACAAAGTATACGTAATAAAATTCTATATATTTTCTGGTTATTTGTATATTTACACAATGTCAATTTTTATTCATACAGACGAAAATGATAATATAGAAAAAATGAATATTGATGAATTATTTGAAAAGAAACAGAAACGTGATTTAAAAGAGCGTGCTATATATAATAAAATATTGAATCGAATACATACACGGATTAAGTTTACGTCAAGGAGTAAATCTAACGGAGATACTCATATATGGTATCAAGTACCCGAGTATATTTTTGGAGAACCAATATACAAACAAGGTGATTGTGTTGGTTATTTAGTAGCAAAATTAGAAGACAATGGGTTTTATGTTAGATATATTCATCCTGGAACATTATTTATAACATGGAGTAATTGGATACCGACATATGTACGTAATGAAATACGAAAAAAAACAGGTGTATTAATAGACGAGAAAGGGAATGTAATTACTCCGAAAGAAGAAGATGACGAAGAGGAAGCTAGACCAAATAATTTACAGAAATCACAACGAGCATATAGTGATACGAATGAATATAAACCTACTGGTGCGTTGGTCTATAAACCAGAGATGTTTGAAGGATTAGAAAAAAAAGTAAAGTTTTCATAAAAATCTGACACGCTTACGTTTTGTTTTTTTATGAGCTGATTGATTTTTTCTGTGAGTTTTTTTATGGCTACCAGCTCCTTGCTGAGTATTTTCTTCAAATTCCTTTTTATCATGTCTGTCTTTCGCTTCTCTAATAATCATATCGAACAAATTATCAAACTTAGCTAGAAACGGTTCACTATAAGTTTTATCTTGTAATAATTTTGTTTGTAGTACATTAATAAAGTCAGTAGTAAACTGTTCGCTATTAATTTTTTCGTGTAAGTCTTCAATTATTTTAGTAGTAACAGAACTAACTATATTAGGTACCTTTGCGTTTAAGATGTCACATGTATGATTTGCGATTACATCTCCCATAGATTGTGCTTTGTCTTTAGCCGTTGACCCTACCGCGTCTACTACAACATCGTTTGCTTGATCGGCTACTGTATTTACTAAATCACCTGTCACTTTTTGTGCTACCGCTACTAACTTATCTGCCATTGAATATAATATATATATGTATATAAAATTGATTGTAAACAATGAAATAATAGACGTTAAATAACTGCGTATAATTGTGTAATAATAAATATCATTACACACAAATGAATGGGCCTGTATGTATTCTAGCAAAAGACGCAAATAATCAAAAAACAAAAAAAAAGAAGATTATCCGGTCAAATAATGAAAAATCCAAATTATGGGATATTTATGAAAATGACAAACTCGATATTGATGATAATAATACATCAAAAGATAAAATAGAATGTATTTATGCTAAAGATTCCGAAGTATGTAATATATGTCAATCACCCTTGATGATAATGGAAGATGGGTTTCCGACATGTACTGGTCCAACTTGTGGAGTTATATACAAAGATACTTTAGACTATTCACCCGAATGGAGATTTTATAGTACTGAAGATAAAAATGCGAAGGACCCATCTAGATGTGGTAATCCAATTAATCCTTTATTACTAGAGTCATCATTTGGTTGTAAAGTGATATGTACGAATAAATCATCCTATGAGATGAAAAAAATACGCAAATGGACGGAATGGCAATCTATGCCACATCGTGAAAAATCATTATATGATGAATTTCAATTTATAACAATAATGGCCCAAAACGCAGGTGTGCCTCGCATATTTATCGACCATGCTATGGTGATTTATAAGGATATATCGGAACAAAAAATGTTTCGTGGTATGAACCGTGATGGTATTAAAGCAGCTTCTATTTATATTTCATGCCGGTTAAATGATTGTCCAAGAACCGCTCATGAAATTGCGGAAATATTCAAATTGGATAAAACTAGTGCGACAAATGGATGTTCGATTGCTGTAAATATTTTACATAATATTGACAGAAATGTGGAACAATCTACTAATCAGTCATTATGTGCTACATTACCTAGTTCATTTATTGAAAGATATTGCAGTAAATTAAATATAAACAATGAATTAACTATGCTTTCCAAATTCATTGCTATCAAAATTGAGAAAAATAATATAATAACGGATAATATACCTCATGCTATTTCAGCTGGTATTATCTATCTAATTTCTTATCATTGTAATTTATCCATATCAAAATTAGATATTAAACAAGTATCCGGAGTAAGTGAAGTAACGATAAATAAATGTTTCAAGAAATTGGATGCTATTAGTGATAAGCTAATACCCAAAGCAATATTAAGTAAATATGAATAAATATATTTCACGATTATACCAAAAAAAGGTTTTTTTATTAGAGTAATATATAATGTTTAAAATAATAACTGATATCGAACCTAAATTAACAAACCCTTTTTTAATTTTAGCATTGATGATGTCTGCAAACTATTTAGGTGAATTATTTCCATGTCAAGTTCAATCTGTATTCGCAAATAATATGTTAGTGAAACACTTGTTAGGGTTTTTATCATTAATGATTTTTATCGTATTAACCAAACCGACTTTATATACATCCACTAATTTTGTTTATATTTCTGTAATATTATACGCAGGGTTTATGTTGTTGTCAAAGCTTAATTACGTAATATGGTTTTCAGTATTTGGTATATTTGCAATTATATATGTTCTCCATGTATATTTAAGTCAAATTGAATTAGAAAATCAGATTAATAGTAATAGAATAGGTAGTAATACAGTAAGTCCTGATGATAATGATAAGATGCCAACAGAAGATATTTCAACAAAAATAGAAAATATAAAACAAATACAAAAATATCTATTTATAGCTACCATACCAATTACAATAGTAGGAATATTCCATTATATAGGTGAAAAGAAACTAGAATATGGAATAACCGGATTTAATCTAAAAAAATTTTTGATAGATAAGCCACAATGTAGTAAAGTTATACAAGAATACAAGGGATTTATCAATACATTACTATATGCTTTCAAATAAATTGAATTATAATGAAAATTTATAACAAACATTATTTGTATTTGTTATATATAACGGACGTATATGGATGAACACATTTTAAATTTATTAAAAAGTAAAAAAGTACAGGACTCAAAAGTACCACCACCACCACCGACACCACCTTCGTCACCAACTGATTTAGTAATATCATCAAAAATCAATGCATCAGAGTTATCTCATTCAAATACATCTGACAATATATCTAATTCAGAATCTACAATTAATACGAATATTTCACCCGCACCAGTTCTAACTATGGATGAAATCATGAAGAAACTTGCAAGTAATAATAAAGTAATCAATACAAAAAAAGAAATACAAAATCATACTAATTATAGTAAGTTAGTTAAAACCTACGAAGAACACAAATTAGAAGAGGATAAGACAAAAATACAAGAAAAGGTGGAAGAAAAGGTGGAAGAAAAAGCAAAAAAAAAGGTAGAAACAGGAGAAAAGAATAAAATAGCAGAAAGAGAAATGCGTATTCAAAAATCAATATCACAAATAGAACAGACAGTTCCAAAACTTGTTTTCATAATCCCTTATCGAAATAAGAGTAAACAGCGTAATTTTTTTGCGTCACATATGTTACAAATTTTAGAAGATTTACCATATACACATTATAAAATTTATTACATTCAACAAAATGATAATCGTGAATTTAATCGAGGTGCAATGAAAAATATTGGATTTTTAATGATAAAAAATCAATACCCAACTTATTATAAAAATATGACATTGGTATTTAATGATATTGATGTAATGCCTTATAATAAAAAAGCTATATCATATGATACGAATGAAGGTATAATAAATCATTTTTATGGAGTGAAGTATGCGTTAGGTGGTATTTTTTCAATTAAAGCAACCGATTTTGAAAAAACAAATGGTTTCCCAAATGCATGGGAATGGGGGTATGATGATGTGATTTTTAAATCGAGAGCCGAAAAAGAAAATTTACAAATTAATTATTCAAAATTTACAGGGATAACTGAAGGAAATATGATATCATTAAAAGACGATAGTACCAAATCTAGATTGGAACAAAGAATACCAAATAAATATAATATATCAAGACCAGATGGGTTAAATACGATATATGAATTAAATTATGTTGTTAATATGGAAGATAATACGGTGAATGTTAGTAATTTTAGTTTAACAAATACCCCCAAAACTACTCGTAGAATCGGCATGATGTTTTAAATATTAGTATTAAAGATCATTTTGATAGCTAAGCCTATTTCGTTTTCAGTTTCCCAAATTCCAGATACTTTTACAGTTATAACATTATTTGGTAAAATATTGGCATCTAGTATTTTTTTGAGATTACCAGAATATAATTTTTTCGATAATATAGGTACACATTGTTTACGTATATTGTTTATACAATTATAATAGTCTAATAGTTGACCTTCTATATTAGTAAGATAATTCACTTGATACATATTATCTTTTTCATAAGGTTGATATGAAATAGATAAACATTTATTCTCAATATTAGATACCATATTATATATCGAAAAATCCAAATATAATCCATTCATTGTAAATAATTCACTCGAATAAATAAATTTGGTAAAGTAACCAGAAATAACATTATTCGCTTTTTTTTTTAATAAATTGATATTTTCAATGTTAAATTGGTTTTTTTGTAATACAACGTTCATCGATAAAATATATAATAAATATTTTTTAACTCATTTATGTAGTAACTCTATTACACTGTTAACACGCATACAACAATAATCACTGGTTCATAATAATTGTTATGCTGATAAGTATGATATATTTAGAAGTGAAGTAATTTTTATGTTTTCGTTTTAATATTATATCCTATTATATATTATATAATGTCAGCAAAATTAATGAATGCAACCCCTATAATTGCTTGGAAGGGACAAACTTTTAATCAAATAGTTTCTCATATTCATAAAAATGGGGCTATTCATAATAACCCTCTGAATAATAGTATTTTCGCAGCTCTTCCTTTAAAAATATATCGTCATGAAATTGTAACCGGTGATTGCACGTTTAATCGAAATACTACAACAATCAGCCAATTAAACCGTCCAGGAGGATCTCTAGTAAATTCATCTGGTACTAATTGTAAGGGTTTAGTTAATATTGTAGATTTTAATTTAACTAATAACTCTAGTGATATACCAGGTAATTGTGTATCCGAATGCGTAGTTGGAACAGCAGCTACGAACGCCAAAAGACGTCTTCGTAGTAATGGTATGATAAAAAAACAGTTTGATTTATCCAATGATAAAGCATCTTACTATACCGACTCAAGACAATATTTAAATAGTCGTAACAAAACGTACGAACAAAATAACTTTCATTACTTCCGAGAAGGGGATGTTACCGCTGTACCTGGTAGTAGTCAATCAATATCTAATATATATACTACAAATGGTACAAGTGACTGTAAAAAATATTATATATCAAACGATACAACGTTTAGTTATCAATGGGTAGCCGGTAATCCTACATTCGCTAGTACTGGTTCTCAACCAACTGATGGTGACGGTAATGTTATTGATGAACTTGCCGGTCAATATGGAAATTTCACCGTAAATATAAAAAAAGGATATTATGATGTGGCTGATATTAATACTGCTTTACACGCACAAATGATATTAAACGAGCACTACTTTGTAAATACGAGAAATAGTTCAAAACGTTTCTTCATTAACTTTGTTTTTAATTCGTCCACTCGATTAGTTGAACTACATGTTGAGCCCATTTCACAGGAGATAATCGAAAATGAAGGATTAATACAACCAACGATTGAAACAATTACAGGCACAAGACCTCCTGTATGGAACACGCCTGAATCACCCCAAATACCAATTATTGAAATAATTGACAATAGTTTCAAAAATATTATCGGATTTCCTATTGGTTTATATCCTCCTGCGAATATGACAACCGATTACATAGTTGCGTCTACGACAGAACCAGTATTTAAACCAAGATATAACCGCGTGTATTATAAACCAAACAATCATCAATTCGCACAACAAGGTGCTGTATCATCAAGTTCTCGTATAACACGATTAAAGTATAATGCCATTACTAATTCCGCAGCAACATATAGAAATGCTTTAGGAACACATGTAGCGAATGCTTTATCTTATGGTGTTCCTGCGAATGGGTATACAGTAAAGGATAAACTTGGATATCCATTGCCAAACACACCAACATTTTCATTTTCAGGTGAATTGAAAAAATGTAATAATGTATCAATCTCTGGATAAATGACGTATTTTACAGGTATAATTTTTACTATGCATGAATATTGTAAAAATTATAGGTCTCTATGATAAGGTATATTATGTTTATTACACCAGTGTATGCATTTAGAAGTGTTTACTTTTAATAATTGGTCGATCTTTTCTTGTTTATGTTTGCTTTCTATAAGAGAGATAGTAAAGTGTATATTTTCGATTTGCTGTTGTCCGAACACAGCATTACATTCTTCTATTTTCATTACAAAATTATAACATATTGGTATAGTTAAAAATCTTGCTACCTTTTTACTTCCGTTATTTAAGACCATTTGTTTGAACGCTTTATGTAAAATAGGATAGAACATACAATTGGATGAATGTAAAAAATTTTTACATATTATATATTTTTCAGAATTTGCATATCTACTTGTATATGGTTTAATTATATATACTATATCATAAAAAGAAGACAATATGTATAATAAATCTAACGTATGTTCCATAAAACTATCAAATATTTTCAAAACAAATGACCCTCCTTTTTTCTGCATTACCAAAGCATAAAATACTTGTGCCATTAGTAAGTCCGCGATTTGTATTTCCTGGTTATTAAAATCGACTGAAAAATCAAAGCCTCCATCACCAGTTATAAGTTCCATAGATGAACCATATTTCTCTTTACAATATGTAAAATTTTCTAATGATAATATATTTCCCGTACCATCTCGACCCTTTTCAATCGTTACATTTTTATTTTTCTTTAGAAATGACTCACTCTTTTTCCAAGCAGGAATATTAGGGTCATTTTTATCATCCAATATTGTCATACCTATATAATTATCATGAATACATTTTCGATAATTAGCGATTGCTTCTATAAATCCACCGGGTCCTTCAGCAAGATGAAATGTATTAATTGGTTTCGAATCAAATACTATATTAAACGTGTTAATTATTTCAATCATTTTAAAGTATGACCTTGATAATGGGATATACCTTGATATACATTTTCTACGTACAGGTATTATAGTATGTATATATTCATATGGATTCGTATATTTTTTATGAATATCCCATTCTTCTTCGATTTCTTCCAAACGTTGTTTTATTTCAGATAAGTACACGGCAAGTGAATTTGAAATTATAGGTGTCGGATTTACATCTGATATTATATAATCAATATATTTTGGTATAAAAAAATTAGTGCTTGGTATTTGGTAATATGACATAAATATAATATGTTTAGCTATTATCAATAGTATCTATATTTCTATATCATTTATTTTTCAACCTTTTTTTGTAATACAATCTTATCTTTCTTTATTTTTTTTGTATTTGTTTTTTTTACTGGCTCTGGCTGTGTTTCAGTAGTGGTCTCGGTATCTTCTAATATATTATCGACTATTGTACGTGTTTGTTCTTCTTTATGTAATATAATTTCATGCATTTTTTTTACATCTAAACTGCGGACTTTTTTAAACGCGAAATATCTATTCATGAATGATATTTGCTTTTCTTCGGGAGACATATACATTGCTTTGCCATAGTTGTGTTTATGGTTAGGATTTTGTTTGATATCTTCCATCATATCTGAATATAATTCTGAAAACATTCCGGTTCCATCTGGTAATCCCATTCCGGTTGCTTCTTCTTGGGTGACTACATTAAATCCATAATCTTCCATAATACGTGTTAGATAGTCAAAATTAACCAAATACTCTCGGAAAACCTTATTTATACTTTCTTGGAATACATCAATCGCATAACCCAAACTCAATTCTTCATCTGGAAATCCGGTTTTATCATACATTTTGGTTATTTCAAATATTTTACGGTCATTTTTCATTATAGTGAACCCTTCATTCTTATTTTTGTCTTCAAGTAATTTAAATACGCGTTTACCATCATAACAAGTACCTATAAAATACCCATTGATTTTAGTACATTCAGCTACATTGCGAATGAAGTTGTGGAATGTTGTTTTATTTTCAAAGAAATAGTGTATTGCGAATTGACATGAACTAACATTAAACCCAGTTTCAGCAACACCATATTGATTATATACACCTTTACCTAATAACGTTATATCCTTTGGACCATTACCAAATACTGCCTTTATTATTTGTTTTTCTTTATCAGTATCTACAGCATCGCCGTTTCGTATATTACGACTACTATTTCCAGTTACAAACAACGCTTTCGGCATTTTATTGTATTTTTTATTTAGTTGTATAAATCTAGTACATGCTCCGTCCATTTGATTATGAATATTATCTTTTGAAACATCTATTCCAAATACAAATCTCAACTTTGAACGAATCCATTTTGACATATCACCTGCCTTACCTACCGCATAATCAATTAATGTATCATCACGTTCCGATACGCCAGTTATTAAGTTATTTTTCACGAATAAATTGTGGAAATCGCGTAAACCTTGAGTACTTGTTTCGTCACTTGAACGATTATAATATACATCATTATTACGCTCATACTCGGGTAAATTTTCACCAGAAGATATCATCGCTTCCGTAATCGGTTGGTGTATAGAATGCCAGTTATTATTAGCCACATGGTAAGCATTTCCATAATTTTTCATTCCTGCACGTAATTCAGCAGTTTTATCATATCGTACACGTAATGGTACCCATCTCCAACCATCTTCATTGTTTAATTCGTATTTAAATTCTACTATCATATCTTCTTCAAAGTACTCGTTTTCTTCTGTCATCATATACATGTTGTTTTCGTCTCCTTTTAATATAATATTACATAGATGGGCTTTTTCATCATAAGGGTTAGTAGGTTGAAAAGGAACCGGTTTGTATGTATCTTCATTATCAATATCTTCTGGAGAAGGTAATTTGTCATTTAATATGTCTTGACATGGGTTCAAGTATCCGTGTTTACGTTCATCAAAACCACATCTTAATACTAATGTTTTGTATTGAATTACATCCTGATTACCTTCCAAATTACGACCTTTTTGAAAAATATGATGTATTTCATCACGACCAGTATTATCTTTCTTTACAGAAACTAAGAAATCGATTGTGTTGAATTCTGCTGGCTTCCATTTAAATGATTTGTCCCATGTTGACTTGTATAATGGTCCTGGTTGCCCGTTTACACTGTCTCCGCCAATTGGTAGGTCCATTGGTGTAAAAATCAATCCATCCGTATTATATTCAAACAGTCCGTCATTAATATCTGATAGTTTTTTGGAGCACGCGTTAAATATAGTCCCATAGTCAGAAGATGAGTTAAATCCTTTACATTTGACTATTAAATCGTTGGATTGTTTGCTTGGTTTTTCATCATTATTTGAGGTTTCCAGAATTGAAATCGGTTTTATTAATTCTATTAATTCACTTAATAATTCTAAACGATATTTCTTCGCTACAATCTCCCCTTCTTCTTGTTTCTCATCATTCTCATCAATATTTAAGTAATTTATAAATGGGTATTCGCGAACAGATTTACCGTTAATATAATATATATCAAACCCAGCAAACAGATTCAAATATTTACTATATTTATCTTCACGAATATGTTCTCCATCCAATAAACTATTAAATATTGTTTTTTCGTTTGTTTTTGAACCGGTGAAAATTACATTCATATTTGTGTCAATTAAATATATTTTACCATTATCTGATATGTATAATAATTTACGTTCACCATCTGCCTTTTCAGTCACACAATAATTATTTCGAATGTTTATAATATTAGTATCTTCTTTTGAATCTATAATATTTTCAAGTTGTAACGTAAATGAACCTGGTCCAATGAAATCTTTCGGAAATGCTCGTTTATAGTTGTAACCTTCACCACGTATCAACATCATATATGAACGTAAAATATTATCTTGTTCGCTATAAGAAATCGGATATTTACTTTCTTGTAATCCACTTAGAACGATACGAATACATTTACGCAAATCATTCATCAATGTACGTGTATTATCATACATAGTTCCAGTACCAACTTGTGCGTTGTCTACCTCCAACTCAACTTCATAACTTTCTTGACCGGTAAACACTTCAGCTTCTTGGATAGTATATTGAGGAACAGGCACTCGATTCATACGTTTTGAATTCTTGACAATACTTAAATCCGCAAATATTGGATATTCATCATGATAAAATCTCACACGGTTCATAGAACGAAATAGTTTCTTAGAATCAGTCCATTTTGAAATTATATTTCGGGCCAATCCAGATTGTATATTATAATCTTGTTCGGTTTGATAAGATACACGAAAGTTAAAATCTTCCATATCTAATTTCTTAATATATTCACCACTTTTGGTCTTCGCAGACATCTTTTGAGTAAATTTGATTTTATTAAATAATGTAGACGGCATATCAATCACCTTTTGAATATTATTTGTACGACAGTATTCTTGTATCAAATCAGTTCCTACTATCTCAGCACGAACATTTGAAATTTTTATTTGTCCTGTACGATTATCCATATATTCGTTCTGAATACGTAAAATTTGAATACCATTACTATTTTCAGGTTTAAATCCACACGCATATAATTGTTTTACCACATTATCATAGTTCATCTTATTAATCGGCTTTGCTATCTGAGGATTTGTACCAAAACGGACTTCTAATTCGCTCATTTCACGATTCAAGCCTAGCATGGGGTTACTTTCTAAATAATGACCTACAATACGTTCAAATTCTTCCTTTTTCTGTTTTTGGGTACGCTGCATTTGTTCGGCATTACCTCCCATTTTCAACGATTCCATACCTGTATTTTCGGACATAATATAATATATATAAATCATATATTATTTTATATAGGTTTCAATTTTGTATCTTACTCCCATCGAATTTTATTGTATACTAATTCGTATAATTCTTGTTTTTTGTATTTTTTGTCCTCTTCCAATAACTTGAATTTATTTGCTAGTTCAGTCAGTTCTACTATTTTGTAGTTTGAGATAGTCTTTAATGGTCTCGAATAACTTTCTAAACATATCAAATTTTCTAACGCAGTAATTTTATCGGCTGTTAGTGCTTCTATATCCACACTATATATGTTTAGTTTTTCACGATAGATAGCATATGTGGGTAACTCTATCTCTGTATTTGAAATTAATTTTATATACACACCCTTACTATTATCAATTATGTAGATATTTATGTTATAAAATACACATAAACTCAATGCCGTATTATAATTAATCGCTTTTGTAATTGTCAAAAGGTCTGATATTAATTCTTGGATAGCAACGTTTGTAAACTTGAAATTTGTATTTTTCATACAGTTTTTATCCTTCTGTATATTGTCAATCACTTGACTTTGAATTTCCAATTGTTTCACTCGATGATTACGAGTGATTTGTTGAAAATCATTGTATCCATAATTAATTATGTATAAACACCAAAATAAACTGTCAATTAGATTTGGTTTGATATGTTCCATTTTTTGTTCTACTTTTACAGGAACTAATTGCGTTTTTTCTAATACAACTGATGGTTCTTCAACTATGTTTGATTTTATTGTCACCATACTCTCCTTATTGTCTTGACATGATACTTGTTGTACGGCATTCATCGTGTTTGTCGTATACATATGGGGTTTTAATATATTCATTATTTGTGACAATTCAATTATTGGATTGTCATAAAAAAAGATTTGTTTACAGAATTCTGTCATTTGTTAATATACTCTATATACTAACATAAAATTCTCTTTATCTTGTTTGCAAATGTTACTTTGTAGACGTATATGATAAAATAGCTTCAGATGTGTCATTTTCGGCTAGAATGTGTTTAAACTCTTCTTTTTTACATTCAATTGTATTAATTGCATTGTCTTGTTCTTCAACATAACATACATATTTTTCTAATTCGTTAATTACTTCATTCGGCAAAAAAGACATATTTACGAAAATTCCATTTTTATTTTCATTTAGTTTACATAAATTATGAGATAGTATTTTCAACACTTCGATTTGATGAAATTTACTTAATCCCTCTATTTTTACTTTTAAATCATCTAACTTATTTGCGTCCATAGATTCCATTATAAAGTAATACTAGTTAACTTTATATGATTTACAAATACTATTCAAATATGTTTGGATTGATTTCAAGTAACCATTCTGCTGTTTGTATATTTTGATTTATCATAGTATTTTTATATGCGTCATTAAGAACACGAGGTCTTTCACTAATATATTCTGGTAGTAGGTTGAATATCATTTTGGAGATGTCTAAATTTCCATATTTACAACTCATTATGAAAGCACAGCATATATTGCATCTATTCTTGAAAGAAGATAAATAACCTTCTTCTTTCAATAGCCATTTTACAACCTCGTAATGTCCTGATTCACACGCAGCAAATAAGGCATCGTTTGGTAAACGCTCACCAACCATATAATCGTTTGTTATGTAATCTACATTGATGTTCGGATCTAATTTAAGTAACCATTCTAGAATCGGATTACTAACACTTTTGGGTAAGATGAGTGTATTATACCAAGCTTTATAATATGCGTAATTTGTTACAGGAACGTCCTCGCAATTATACGCTTCATATTCTTTGTCATGTGTATCTGGTAAATCCCCAAATGTATCAATTAGTCCATCTAGATTATAAGACGTACATAGTTGGTAAAAGGTAAGTGTATCTTGTTCGTCCATAATAGCCTATGGTATATATAATTTTTATGTAAGACTCCATAAGAATAAATATTTCAATTTTACACGTGATTACATCATTACAGACTAACTCGTTTTCCGTGTAAAATTATTTAATTATCTATTACATTTTTATCAATAATTGTTTCTTTCAAAATGTTGTTTATAATTTTATTCTCAAACTTCAAGTCCTCTTCTTTACCATAACCACCTAATGATGCTTTTGTATACTCAAAGAACTTATTACATTCTGGTGTATCTAGTATCTCATAGTTTGGATTCTCTTCTATCCAAGAATGTACTAGGTTTTTATTCTTATCCGCAACAATTCTTATTGCTTTACGTATATGTGTTTTATTTTCATCTTCCTTCGCCCATTTATCGGAATCTTTTACATAAACAGTTTCGCGTTTTAAATCAGTACAATGAATAGGTCTGATATGTGGTTCCATATCACGTATACGTTCTACCATAATATTTGATATACCTTTTACATATCCAACCTCACCTGTATTTATGAAATCATTTACATTCAATTCAATTGATTGGATAAAGTCATTCAAATTGATAGCATCTTTACACGTCTCGTTTAGATATACATTCAGATTAAATCTATTATTGTTAGTAGTATTATTCGTATTATTAATTGTATTATTGTTTGTTGTATGATTAGTATTTTTTGCCAAATCAATGACCATCTTGTGAAGTTCTTTATTTTGTTGTAATAATTCTAGTATTAATTTAGAATCGACAGATTGTCTTGAATTATCCATTACATTGATGTGTGTTTCATCTAACTCAACAAACGTACATTTTTGCTTATGATTCCATAATGAGGAAGCATGTTTAAACACTTTATTACATTTACATGTATAGCATTTTGAACTTTTTGGAACTAAATCATTCGTATTTGTTCGTATTAGATGTTTAGATGTCAGTATATGACGTTCATATTGACTTTTACGTGATGTATTATAGTTACATTCTCTACAATAATATTTATAAGATATGTCGGAACTATCCATATTCGTCGTATGTTCGTATATTATACGAACATATTTAGTTCTTAAGTACTTTTCAGCGTAATATATTTAATTTTTGTATGCAGTTAAATATATTGATGATATATAAAAAATAAAGCATTTCAGTCTGAACCACTTTTTTGAATAGGTCTTTTGCAAGACTTTATTGAGAAAAACGAAATTGGACATTTTTAAAATGTCCATTTTCTATTTTCGTCCTCGACTTTTCACAAACACTTTTATAATAATATTCAGCGTAAAATTATTTAATATGTCCTTGTAAACGTTGTTTATCTTTTTCAAATTGTTCTAATCGTTTTTTATCAGCCAGTTTTTTTAACCATTCACGGTCTTTTTGTAATAAATCCAAAGCTTTTTCTGTTGTATTCTCATATCTTAATTGTGTTGGCAATTCATCCTGATATTTGATATAGTCCTTTATATCTTTTTTGTGTTGGTCGATCATAATTTTATGATATTTTATGTCAACGCCACTTAAATCAAGAGGCATGACACCTTTATAACCTTCAATAATAGTAGGTTTCATTATTATAATATATGATAAAAATGATCGATTACATCAATTTTATCAGTAGAATTAATCAACACGCTCAATCTTAATATGTTCTTCGTCATTTTCATCAGCAGCAGCCTTCTCAGCAGCAATGCGTGCTTCCTCAGCAGCAGCCTTCTCAGCAGCAATGCGTGCTTCTTCAGCGGCAGCCTTCTCAGCGGCAATGCGTGCTTCCTCAGCAGCCTTCTCAGCGGCAATGCGTGCTTCCTCAGCAGCCTTCT
>Ga0181572_10000909_pt1 | contig 21494 bp, 26 predicted proteins | sample 101ome_26_FD_133004 | JGI IMG/M metagenome (GOLD analysis project Ga0181572, IMG submission 133004) | Coastal salt marsh microbial communities from the Groves Creek Marsh, Skidaway Island, Georgia - 101408AT metaG (megahit assembly) | ecosystem: Environmental > Aquatic > Marine > Intertidal... | reverse complement strand
CAACATTTGTTTTAGAACTTCTATTAATGATCGACTTTCCTGTTGCAAATACTGTATTTTGCTTCTGAAATCCCCAAATAACATGTATAGAGATATTTGCATCCGGATACATTGCATAAATCATAAATCTATTACCAGGATAGATAATCTCTTCATCTCTTAAATCAAGAACAACTAAATTACCGTGAACCGTTGAACATTTTTTAAGTTGGTGAATAAATCTATCTCCATATTGATCATATAAATCAACTCTCTCTTTAACATCTGGGAGTTTCATAATATCTTCTATCCCATGATCATGACAATAGTCAATAAGATCCATCATAAGCTGGTAGTTTGAAATTCTGAAATCTCTAAAACGTCCAAGTCCAGTACGACTATCCATTAAGAAAGAGAGTAAATCCCACCCCTTTGGATTTAAAATATCATCTTTTGAAAATTGTGCTGCATCTGCTTTATCAACAGCGATCATCATATCTTCACGAATCATAGATAAATCATTATCCTTTGCATAATAATCATATACTACACGTGCTGCTGATGGTGCATCAGCAATAATTATATGATTATCTGCTTTTTCATTTCGGACAGTTTCACTTTCATGATGGTCAAAAACCAAATGTGCCTGAGGAACATACGGTAAATTGGTAATGATATCATTCTCAGTGATTGTTATTGTTCCATCTTGCATATCTTTTGGGTGTACAAATTTGATCTCATCAATAAGTTCAAGCTGCTTTAAAATTACAGCACACACTAAACCATCCATGTCACTTCTAGTTACTAAACGAAATTTATCTGCCATATTTTCCTCTTTGTTTTAATTATCAAAAATTATACATCTAAAAAGATAATAACTAACGCGTCACTATTGCAAAACGTAAATCTAAAATTTCCTTATGCTCTTGAATGAAATTATTTAAATCATCTAATGTTAATTTCTTGATCTTTTTTAGTTCTTTAAGAGAATGGCCTAATTCTTGACCTTTATAATATTCCATAAATGTTCTATTTAAACGCTGGTTCATTGTCTCAACTCGTAAAGGCTCACTTCCTAAGAGGAATTTCTTTGTTTGATCTAACTCTTCTTGAGTCACGCCTTTTTTAACAAACTTTTTTATAACTTCTTGAACAGTTGCTTTTGCTTCATCCATGGACTCTATTTTCGTTTGTAAATAACCTGTCATATATGAGTGAGATTTACTCACATGAACTCTTGCATATGCTGAGTAAGCTAATCCTCGCTTGACACGTATCTCTTCCATCAATCTGCTTCCAAAACCCCCAGTGCCAAGAATAAATGTTGCGACTCTAGCTTTAAAATAATCTTCATCATCAAATTGCATATTGTATGGTGAACCAAAATAAACATAAGCCTGTTCTGTCTCTCTTTTTAAAATAGAATCTTTACCCTTGGCAGATACAGTGTAGTTTTTCAGCTTAGATCTTTTACCTTTGTAAAGATTTGAAATAATAGGAACAAGCTTTTCTTTTGTCTTTTCTAAATCAACATTTCCACCTAAAACTACTATGAGTTTGTTACTCACAATATGCTTTGATAGAAACTCTTCAACATCTTGAAGTTCAATCTTTTTGACACTCTCAATTGTTCCAGATGAAGGGTTTTCGAGTACACTCCCTTTAAAAAGAATCGCTTTTAATTCATTTGATGCAATGTAATCAAAATCATTTTCTTTTCTACTTAAGCCACCTATAGTGGTAGTTTTAACTTTATCAAGTGCTTCTTGTGTTAGATTTGGACTCTTAAGTAGATCTCCAAAATATCCCAATGCTTCATCAAAGTTTTCAGTTAAAGAACCAACTTCAATAACAAAAGTTTCAACTCCTGTTGATGATGAAATATGAATAGCTTTACTCTCCAGTTTTTCCGCAAATTTGGATGAACCTAGCTCTTTTGTTCCTTCATTCATAACTCTTGCAGACATCTTTGCTAAACCAGGAATTTCAGTATCTGTGATACTTCCAGCATTAGTAAATGTAAATTGCATTGTTGCGAGAGGAAGTCTTTTATCTTCTTCATAAATAAGAGGAATTTTTGAACCATTTACTTCAATATATTGAATTGTTGCTGCCATAAGTATATTTCCTAAAAATAAAATTGTTATTACTATTTTGCTCATTGAAAAACTTCCAAAGTTTCGTATGCTGTGTTTCTTCTCGCTGGGATTTCACCAATATCTTTGATAAGATGAACCATCTCATCTTTAGCCATAGAATAAGCCGCTCCAGCAGAACTTACTACATTTTCTTCCATCATAGTGGATCCTAGGTCATTAGCTCCAAAACGTAAAGCCATTTGACCTATATAAGGCCCCTGTGTTACCCATGAACTTTGAATGTTTGGAACATTATCCAAGTAAAGTCTAGCAACCGCCAAAAGTCTCAAATAACGATTTGATGATGGTTTTTCCATATTTGGAATTTGTTCAAGCAATGCTGTGTTTTTACCTTGAAAACTCCACATAATAAAAGCGCGGAAACCACCTGTCTCATCTTGAAGTGTACGAATTCTCTCAAAGTGCTCAATAATCTGCTCATCTGTTTCAACAGTTCCGTACATCATTGTTGCAGTACTTTTAATATCTAATTTGTGAGCTTTTCGATGAATATCCACCCAAACATCTGCATCAATTTTCTTTGGAGCAATAATATCTCGAACCTCATCTGAGAGTATCTCTGCACCTGCACCAGGAATTGAAGCTAAACCTTTTGCTTTAAGACGAGTTAAAACCTCTTCAACACTAATTCGAGAGACTTTTGCAATAAAATCAATTTCAATAGAACTAAACCCATGTATTGTGATTTGAGGATATTTTTGATGAATATGTTCAACTAAATCTTCATACCATTCAATTTTTAATTTTGGATGTACTCCACCTTGAAAAAGAATTTGTGTACCACCAATTTCTAAAAGCTCATCTATCTTCGCATCTATCTCATCAAAAGTTAGAACATATGCGTCTTCATCTTTTTCATGTCTGTAAAAAGCACAAAACTTGCAATCAACCCAGCATATATTTGTGTAATTGATATTTCTGTCAATCACAAATGTAGTGATACCTTTTGGATGAAGCTCTTTTTTTCTTTGAGTAGCCATTCTTCCAAGATCATTAAGATCAGCATTTTTTATTAAATCAAGTGCTTCTTCATTAGTTAATCTTTTTTGCATTTTTCCACTCTATTTTAAACAAATTATAGTTGTAATTTTCACTATCAAATGTATGTATATCGCATAAGTTTAAAAGTAAAGATAAAATCATTACAATACTTATAAAATATGTATTTAAATTAAGACTGCTATAGCTTGATTTAAATTAAGATTTTGCAATTTTTTCTTTTGAAATTGCATCCAAAACACCATTTATAAACTTAGGTGATTGTTCTGTACCAAAAGATTTTGTAATCTCTACTGCTTCGTTGATAATAACAGCAGAATCCAATTCACCAAAAAGTATCTCATATGATGCAAGCCTAAGTGTTGCTCGCTCAATCGTTCCAAGCCTGTCAAAGTCCCACTCTTTAAGATGCCTTTTAATAGCTTCATCACATTCAGGAAGATTTTCCATAACACCTTCATATAATGCTAAAGCAAAATCTTTTTGCTTATTACGAATTTTCTTCTCTTCTAGTATTTCGTTTGTATGCTCAGCAATGTTTCCATTTCCTAAGTCATACGCATAAAGCAGCGACACTACTGCCATTCGAGCATGATGTCGTGTCGCCACTAGAGTGTCTCGTAAAGATCAAGAAGTTCGATGATTACTGTCATTGCTTCAAAACCTTTGTTTCCAGCTTTTGTTCCAGCTCTCTCAATTGCTTGTTCGATAGTGTCAGTAGTTAGAAGACCAAATGAAACTGGCTTTTGATGATTTAATGAAACAGAAGCGATCCCCTTAGTAGCTTCAGCAGATACATAATCAAAATGTGGAGTAGATCCACGAATAACAGCACCTAAAGCACAAATGGCATCATATTTTCCACTTGAGAGAAGTTTATCAACAACCATAGGAAGTTCAAAAGCACCAGGAACTAAAACATGTGTAATATCTTCTGCTTGTCCACCATGACGCTCAAATGCATCTTTTGCACCTTCAACAAGTCTGTCTACAATAAAATGGTTCCATCTTGTACTAACGATTGCTATCTTTTTTCCATTAACTACTTTTAATCTACCTTCAACTAAGTTCATACTAAATATTTTCCTCTAAATTTTTAAATTGCTTGTATTTTTTTAATCTTTGCGATCAAATTCTCTTGATCATCAAGTTTAATCATATTTGGTCCGTCACTAAGTGCGCAAGCTGGATCAAAATGTGTTTCCATAAAAAATCCATCTACGCCAACAGCGGCAGCTCCACTTGCTAAATATGGCACCATAGAACTATCTCCACCAGTTTTTCCACCCTCAGCAGTTGGCATCTGTACAGAATGTGTTGCATCAAAGATCACTGGTGCAAAATCTCGCATTGTAACAAGGTTGCGCATATCTACGACCATATTTCCATATCCAAAAGAGTTTCCTCTCTCACATAAATATACACCGTACTGTTGTGAGTTTTCATAACTTGCTTCTGAACATCCACGAGTTTGAAGTACTTTTAAAACTGGATATTCCATAGCTGAGCCACTAAGAAATTGCCCTTTTTTAATATTGATCTTTTTATCCGTTTTTGCACATGCTACCAACAAATCAGTCTGTCTACACAAGAAAGCTGGAATCTGTAGCATATCAACTACTTCAGCAACCTGCGCAACCTGAGTTGACTCATGCACATCAGTTACAACTTTATAACCAAAGTCATCTTTAACTTTCTGAAGTATTCGTAGCCCTTCATCAATCCCGAGTCCACGAAAAGACTCTAATGAAGTTCTATTTGCTTTATCAAAACTTGCTTTGAAATAAAAATCAATTTCTGAATCAAGATGATATTGTTCTAAAGATTTTGCTATTTTGAAGATATTCTCTTCACTTTCTATAACACAAGGCCCTGTTAATAATACCATACCCAACTCTTTATATTTTGTATTTTTATGCTTTTATCTAAAGGCACAAAAAATTGAAAAATATTATATCATAAACCCATTAACCCGCTTGTGCTAAAAAGTTTTTTTATTTTTCTTTTGCAACCATAATTCCAGCAAAAATTATCAATATAATTCCAAATGTTGTAATGATACTTGGAAGTGAATCTCCCAAAAGTGTGCCGACAGCTATTGAAAAAACTATATTTGAATAACTCACAGCTCCTACAATTCCAGCTTTCGTTTCACCATATGCTTTAGTCATCAGAAGCTGAGATATTGTTGCAAGAACACCCATGCCTAAAACATAAAACCATACAATCCCTTCTGGAATTACAAAAGTTCCTAGCATAAAATCTAACTCCTCTATTTTCAAATATGGTGAAATAAGAAAAAGTATCACTGGTCCAATTGTTCCCACACCCATAAAAGATAAAACAATAGCTCGTGTGTCATAGTAGTTTTTCAACTCTCGAATTGATGTATATGCCAATGCGGCACCAACTCCTGAAAATATTCCAAGTATGTCATATTTGGACAAACCAATTCCACTTGGCTGTGTTATTAGTACAATTCCGACAAAACCAATCCCTATTGCACCCCAAGATTTTAATGAAAGCTTTTCTTGTAAAAACATCCATGCAAAGATAGCTGTAAAAATTGGTGATGTCTTTGAAAATGTCATAGCATCTCCAAGTGGAATATGAGCGATGTTATAAAAAAAAGCCAGTAAGGCCGTAAAACCCATAAAACCTCTAAAGAATAAAAGGAACGGCTTCCCCCCTTTACTCTGCAGTGGCTTTTTCATAACCGCAATTCCAACAAGAATCACACCAGCAATATTTCTAAAAAATACTACTTCAAGGGATGGCATATATTCACTCGCTAGTTTTGCAAATGCTCCCATAAGGGCGAATGTAAACGAAGCTATCAACATATACTTAACACCGTTATTTAGATTTTTCATATTTTGCATAGGTGACACAAAAACTCCATTGATTTTTACAATATTTAAATTCGAATTATACACATTCATCTCTTTAATGTATAATCGCCAAAAAATAAGGACACATTGTGGGAAATATTATCTTATTTGCTATCTTGGGAGCAGTTTTTTACTACATCTTTAAAAGTTACTCAACATACACTCAAGAATACTCCAAAGAAGCATTCCAGAATATGGAAGTTACCAAAGAATCAATTGGGAATAGTGAACTTGGAATGTTTGTCGCACTTGTTGCAAAAGTTGCAAAAGCCGATGGAAGAGTTGATGCACTTGAAGCTGAGCTTATTGGTATTATGTTTGATGATATATCTGCGATATTTCCTGATCCAGATAAAACCAAGAGTATTCTCAAAGAGATTTTCGCAGAACAAAAAGAGATCCCCCAGAACTTAGAAGCTGTTGCAAAAGATCTTGGTCATACAATACGAAGAGATAAACAAAAACAACAACAATTTATGGGTTTTCTGATCCAGCTTGCTTTTGCTGATGGTGAAGTAAGTGAGTCTGAAGACAAAATTTTACAAACCATTGCTGAAGCCTTTAACTTTGATCCAAATGCGTACCATGCGATTTTTGATCAATTTGAAAAAATGATTCACAACAATATGCCAAAACAAAATATATCTGATGCTTACAAGCTTTTAGGTGTGAGCGAAGATGATTCAATGGAAACTATCAAAAAAGCCTATAGAAAGCTTATTCGTCAATACCATCCAGATATTATAAAGTCTCAAGGTAGGAGTGAAGCTTATATTCAAGAGGCTACTCAGAAAACTCAAGAGATCAATCAAGCATATGAAATGATCAAACAAGCTAAAAAGTAAATTTTGAAATATTTACACTCTAGTTAGGGAGAAAATCTCTCTCCCAAAAAAAATCGATCCAATCATCTGCTTCATTTATCCAATAATCTGGTTCAAATACTGAAGTTTTTTTATAAAAAAGTGTTGCTGATTTTAAGTCAACATTTGGAAATTCTTTCTTTAATGCAGTGTATACAAACTTCAATGTTTCTCCACTATCTGCAATATCATCAAGAATAATTGCTTTTGAAACACTTTGCAAATTACATTCTCCAAAAAAACTAATATCTTCACGCTTTTCAGTAGAATCGTACAATTCTGTTCGAACCATTTGAACATCACGAATATTTAAACCTTCAGCCACAGCATGTCCAAGTGTCATACCACCTCGAGCTATACAAATGATAACATCGGGAGAAAAATCTTTAAGCTCTAAGAGCAAGTTTCTGGTGTCTTTTCTAAACTCTTCATACGGATAATATTTCATGTTAAAAATTATACCCAAGTACACAATCAAGTCACTTTTTTTTGCTACAATACCAGCGTTTTATATAAATAAAGGATCAAGAATGTTAAACAAATTATTTACAATTACGATCACATCTTTAAGTGTTTTCATAATTTCTGGATGTAGCAAAGACCCTGAACCAAACTCTATAGCTGCAGTTACTCAACAATCAGTCAAAGAATTTGGATGTAAACAAGAGGGGGTGGATGCTCCACAATGGACATGTATCCCAATAGTAGATGGTTATTATGCAGGAGTTGGAGTAGCTCCAAAAAGTGCTGCAGGCATGGGTCATATGAGAAGAATAGCACTGGCAAATGGTCGTAGTGATTTAGCTCAGCAGATTCAATCTCAGGTAAAAGATAAAGTTGAAACATATACCGGTACTACCGGAAATGGAAATGCAGAAACAGTAGATATGGTTACAACAGCGGTTTCAAAGCAATTGGCAAAAGTTGATCTTCAAGGTTCAAAAGGGATTGACACATGGGATGCACCATCAGGAACTCTCTATATGCTGGTTACAGTTCCTGCTTCAAGTATTAATCAAGAAGTTAAAAACTCAATTAAAACAAGTTTTAAATCAGATGATGCTTCATGGCAACAATTTAAATCTCAGCAAGCTCTTGAATCTCTAGAAAAAGAATTTCCAACAGACTAAGTACACGTCTGAACTATTAAGCCTCTTTCTTGAGGCTTAGTTCTATCCTCTATTTTAGCTATAATTTCATCTAGTATTAAACTCTCATCAACACAAGGTCTCTTATGAAAAAAATTGCCATTATTGGTCGTCCAAACGTTGGAAAAAGCTCACTCTTTAATCGACTCGTCAAAAAACGTGATGCTATTACCTCAGATATGGCGGGAACCACAAGAGATGTAAAAAGAAAAACAACAATTATCAATAACAAAGAGGTGCAACTTTTAGATACAGGTGGACTAGATAAGGGTTGTGAACTTTTTGACAAGATCAAACAGATGTCACTTAAAGCTGCATATAAAGCTGACATAATCTTGTATATGGTTGATGGGAAAGGTATCCCTGAAGATGAAGATAAAAAACTTTTTTATGAGCTTCAATCTATGGGCAAAGATATTGCACTTGTTGTAAACAAGATTGATAATGATAAAATGAAAGAGAAACTGTGGGACTACTATGAATTTGGAACCGATGCTATTTTTGGGATCTCAGTTGCACATAACAGACATACAGTTGAGCTTCTAGAGTGGATAGCAGATAAAATTCCAGATTCATATATCGTGAAAGAAGAGGATGAGATTCAAGTCATTGAACCAGAAGAGATTAGTGATGAAGAGTTCTTTGCTCAACTTGATGTTGAAGAGGATGATGGTTTTACTTACTGGGATGAAGATGAGATGGATGGGATCACTACTGATGACTCAATCTTTGGAAACAATGATCGAATCAAAGAGTTTGATGAAAACGATATTAACCATATTAAAATAGCTATCATTGGTAGAACAAATGTTGGAAAGAGTTCACTTTTAAATGCTCTACTTGGTGAAGATCGATCTGTTGTGAGTGCAGTTGCAGGTACGACAATAGATCCTATTGATGAAACAATTGATTATAAAGATAAGCAAATAACTTTTGTAGATACTGCTGGGCTTCGAAGACGTGGCAAAATCGTAGGTATTGAAAAATACGCACTTATGCGAACAACAGAGATGCTTGAAAATGCAAATATGGCACTAGTAGTTCTAGATGCAAGTCAACCTTTTTTAGATCTAGATGAAAAAATAGCAGGATTAGTAGATAGAAATAGACTCTCATGTATTATTGTCTTGAATAAGTGGGACATTGCCAAGCGTAATGAGCATGATACAATCATAAAAGAGGTTCGCGATAGATTCAAATTCCTCTCTTACGCACCAATTATCACTCTCTCTGCACAAACACACCTTAGAGTTGATAAGCTTCACGATATGATTTTAGAGATTAATGAGAACTATTCACAACGTATCCCTACTTCAAAAATTAACGAAGTGATTGAAAAAGCTCTAAGACGCCATACTCTCCCAAGTGTCAGTGGTCAAGTGATCCGAATCTATTATGGTACTCAGTATGAAACAAGACCACCCAGAATTGCTATTATTATGAACAAACCAAGTGGGCTACACTTTACATACAGAAGATATCTTGTAAATAAAATGAGAGAAGCATTCAACTTTGCGGGAACACCACTCCTTTTTAAAGCAAAAAGAAGAGGTGAAAAATAAACCTTTAAAAAGGTTTGAAGACTACCATTGCAACTATAACAAGCATTAAGATAGTTGGGATTTCATTATACATTCTAAAGAATTTTCCACTTTTTTCACAACGATCTTCTAAAAAAGCGATTCTGTATCTATTCATAGAATAAAAAAATGCAACTAACAAAAGTACAAAAGTGATTTTTGCATGAAGCCATCCATTTCCAGCAAAACCAAATTGATACGCTAAAAAACCACCACTGATAAGAGTAGCCCACATAGATGGGACCCCAATATACTTGAAGAGTTTCATCTCTTGAATTTTTACAACTTCAACAAAACCCTTGTTTTCAATATTTTCAGCGTGATAGACAAACAATCTTGGAAGGTAGAACAAAACTGCAAACCAAGATATAAATGAAAGAACGTGAAACCAAAGTACCCAGTTATACATTGATTAGGCGTCTAAAGTCTCTAAATCTTTAACAGATGTTGCTTGTTTTTCAGTAACTTTTGTATGTAAACGACGTAACGCAGTTGAGGCTCTGTCAATAGCTAAGTCAATAGCTGCATCTAAATTATCATCACTTTGACTAATTACTACAGGTTGCGCATGAGCAATATGAATATCAAACTCTATAGATACACCTTTTTTCTCAGCATGTGCACTAAAATTCACCGTTGTTATATCAAGTTGAAATTTTGAAAAAGCTTCTATTGCAGCCTCTATATGTGCTCTTGTTTGATCACTAAGATTTAAATCTTTTGCTCTAATTTGTACGTTCATAACGTGTCCTTTATCTTTAAAGTGGATAAACCACTCATTGTTTATATTATTATGGTAACAAAAAAAACTTAACATTTCGATATAATTGCAAAAATTTTAAGATCACTGCTTTTAGTTATTATCATTCTTTACACAAGGTAATAAACTAATCAAGAAGTTCTTAAACTAGGAGTGTTTGTAAATAATGAAAAGAGTTTTAACAGGGATTCAACCATCAGGTGAACTTCACATTGGAAACTATTTTGGTTCGATAAAACAGATGGTTGAAGCTCAAAAAACAAGTGACACTTTTGCATTTGTCGCGAACTATCATGCAATGACAAGCGGTAATGGGGGCGAAAAACTAGCAAACCTGACTATGCAGACTGCTATTGATTTTTTATCACTTGGTATTGATCCTGAAAAATCAACTTTTTGGATTCAATCAGATGTTAAAGATGTGCTAGAGCTATATTGGTCACTCTCTTCATTTACACCAATGGGACTTTTAGAACGTGCTCATAGCTACAAAGATAAAACAGCTAAAGGAATAGCGGCCAATCATTCTCTCTTTTCTTATCCAGTTTTAATGGCTGCAGATATATTACTTTTTTCACCACAAGTTATTCCAGTTGGAAAAGATCAAATTCAGCATGTTGAAATTGCAAGAGATATTGCCATCAAATTCAACAATGAATATGGAGATATCTTAACTATTCCAGAGTTTCAAGTTCAAGAAGAGGTTCAAACTGTTCCTGGAACAGATGGTCAAAAAATGTCTAAAAGTTATGGAAACACTGTAAATATATTTGGTGAAGAGAAAAAACAACTCAAAACTATCAAAAAAATTGTAACTGAAAATGTTGCACTTGAAGAGCCAAAAGAGTTTGAAAACTGTAATGTTTACAATATGGCTAAACTCTTTTTAGATGATGAAAAACTACTTGAGCTACAAAACCGTTATAAGTCTGGTGGTGAAGGTCATGGACATTTTAAAATTTATCTTGCAGAAGTTATGTGGGATTATTTTTCTCCCTACAGAGAAAAACGTGAATACTACAACAACAACCACAACGAAGTAAGAGAGATTCTCAATCATGGAGCTTCAAAAGCTTCAAATGTTGCAGCTGAGATGATGGAACAAGTAAGATCAGCGACAGGTATTCGCTACTAGTTTAGTTCTTACCAAGTTCTCTTTGCTTATCAAGCCAAACCATCAATCCCTTTTGTGCATGAAGTCTATTTTCAGCTTCATCAAAAACTATTCCAGCGTGTGCTTCTAATACATTCTCGCTTACTTCCTGACCTCTGTATGCAGGCAGACAGTGTAAAAACTTAGCACTTTTCTTTGCAAGGCACATCATCAAGTCATCAACCATATAGCCTTTAAACGCTTTAATTCGTTCCTCTTTTTCATCCTCTTGACCCATAGAAGCCCAAGTATCAGTTGTTACAATGGAAGCATTTCTCATAGCCTCTTTAGGATCATTACTTATTGTGATTTTAGATCCACTCTCTTTAGCAAACCTCAACGCATCTTCTAAGACTTTTGAATCAACTTCATAACCTACAGGAGTTGCAATTCTTAGGTCAAATCCCATTTTAGATGCGAGCATCATCCATGAATGAGTCATATTATTTCCATCGCCAATATAAGCAACAACAGCATTTTTATCAATCCCATACTCAATCATCGTCATATAATCAGCCAAAAGTTGCACCGGGTGGTACGAATCTGTGAGGCCATTGATAACTGGTACTTTTGAGTATTTTGCAAACTCTTCAATCATAGAGTGTTCAAAAGTTCTGATCATTACCATATCACACATAGAACTAATAACTCTTGCAGTGTCTTTTACCGGTTCACCACGACCAAGGTGAATATCACGGTTGGAAAGAAAAAGAGCGTGACCTCCAAGTTGAAACATACCTGTCTCAAAACTAACACGAGTACGTGTAGAGCTTTTCTCAAATATCATCCCAAGAGTTTGCATCTCAAGCTCTTTTTTAAATACTTTTTGTTTTAGATTTTTTTTGATCTCAATAGCAATATCTATAATCTCTAAAATCTCTTCTTTGCTAAAGTCTTTTAGTGTTAAAAAATGTCTCATATTCACTACCTAATTTTTCTGTAAGGCACAATTCTAATGAAATAAACTTTAAACTTGCTTTTGAAGCATCTGTGCAACTTCTTTTGCATGGTAAGAAATAATAATATCTGCACCTGCTCTTTTAAATGAGATCATGGTCTCCATAACGACTCTTTCATAGTCTATCAAGTTATTCATTCCTGCAAATTTTAGCATCGCATATTCACCACTCACATTATACACAGCCATAGGAAGCGAAGTATTGTCTTTGATCTCTCGAACAATATCAAGATATGCTAAAGCTGGTTTTACCATCAAAATGTCTGCACCTTGTGCTTGATCCGAAATAGATTCTGCAATCGCTTCTCTACGGTTAGCAGGGTCCATCTGGTAGGATGCTCGATCTCCAAAGCTAGGTGTAGATTCTGCAACATCACGAAATGGACCATAATATCCTGAAGCAAACTTTGTAGAGTATGACATAATTGGAAGATTCTCATACCCTGCTCCATCAAGTGCATTACGCAGTGTTTCAATAATACCATCCATCATCCCAGATGGGGCAATCATATCTGCACCAGCTTTTGCATGAACAACAGCTTGTTGTGCTGAGATCTCTAAAGTTGTATCATTATGTACCGTTTCATTTTTTTCATCTATAATTCCACAATGTCCATGATCTGTATACTCACAAAAACACAAGTCAGTTACAACAAACATATCTGGATGTGCATCTTTGATAGCTCTTACGGATGAAGCTATGATTCCATGTTCACATAAACTGTCACTTCCTATGGAATCTTTAACATCTGGAATTCCAAACAATATAATTGAAAATATCCCTAACTCTTTTAAAACTTCACACTCTTTAAGAGCTTCATCAATACTCATTTGATAAACACCTGGCATTGAAGAAACTTCTGTTTTAATCTTTTTACCAGATCTTATGAAAAGTGGATAGATAAAATCATTCACTGAAACACTTGTTTCACGAACAAGTGAACGAAGATGTTTATTCAAACGCGTTCTACGAAATCTTTGAAACATTATAAACCTTTAGTTAAAAATAAATTCGATATAATCTCGAAAAATTCTAACATTTTAAAGATTAAATTAATGAATATAGAAATATCTAACGTTGCAAACCTTCCTTCACGCTTTGGCAATTTCAAAGTTAAAGCTTTTAGAGAGCCTTGTGGAGATGGTGGTTGCAAAGAACATTTAGTTATTTATAAAGAGCAACTTGAAGAGACACCTATTGTAAGAATTCACTCAGAATGTCTTACTGGAGATGCTATTGGTAGCTTAAAATGTGATTGTCGTGACCAACTTGAATATGCGTTAGATTTAGCTGAAAAAACAAATGGCATGGTTATTTACTTACGTCAAGAGGGTCGGAATATAGGACTTTTAAACAAGATAAATGCATATGCATTGCAAGATAAAGGCTTAAACACTATCGAAGCAAATCATCAGCTGGGTTTCGAAGCAGATGAAAGAACTTATGAAGTGGTTACGTTTATACTTCACCATTTCAATATTCATAAAATTAAACTACTAACAAATAATCCTCATAAAATTTCGTCACTAGATGATGTAGAAGTGATTGAAAGAGTTCCAATTATCATGGATCCAAATAAACATAATGTTGATTATCTTGGAATTAAAAAAGAAGAGATGGGGCATCTTTTTTAAAAATTTATTTTTAAGATCAAACGAAAGGATCTATATGCGTTACTTTTTAATTCTATCTCTTTTTTACCTCTCTTCATCTGCAAATGAGCTTATAAGTTATTTTCAAGAAAGTTCGAAAAATCAACTTCTTTGTCAAAGTGCTAAACATGCGTATAAAATGGTTTCCAAAGAGAATGCAAAAATTGTACATATTCATGGACATCAGTTTATAAAGATCCAAGGTGAAAATCTTTATCTTTCGATCCAAGGTTGCTCTCCAGCAAATGATGACAAAAAAGCAATCATCTTTTAAAAGAGCTAAAGCTTTATCATTTTAAACTTAACGACCAGCTAAGATCAACTCTTTAGTAGTTTGTTTTGTTTCATCAATAATGAAAGATGCTTCAACAAGTAAATCTACTTTATCTTCCACACATACAAAAAGTAGACATGGCATTTTAACTCCATGATCAGACATATGCATCATTGATGTTGCCGTAAAACTTACTTTATCATCTTTGACTAATATCTGTGCATTAGCAACCATCTCTCTTTCAACACCATGGAACAACATAATACCAGTAACTAAATACTCATTTGGAGCAGCTGGTTCTACTCTCTCTATATTTCCAACATTTTTTTCAATCTTTGTTATTGTAAAAGTCGCGGTTTTAAAATCTTCTGCTTCTAATGTTTCTTTCATCGCTTCATCGCGCTCTAGTTGATCACTCATAAAAGAATCCATCTCGACAGTAAAAAAACCACTGATTGTAAGCGGATCATTGTTTTTCATTGTCAGATCAGTTGATAGTTTTTGAGTCATAGGATTCATGATATCTGTAATAGCTGAGCTTGTTGTTGCTGTAATTTTCTTGTCATAAAGAGAGAGTTTAGCCGAAAACAAAGGCAATACCAAGAATAAAAGCAGTGTAAAATATTTCAAAACAATTCCTTTTGTGATGTTATTTTTTAATTATTTAAAACAGAATATTATCTTTTTATCAAAAGATTGTCAATAAATTGTCTTGAAATTTCAAAATTAAGCTGATTTTTTTCATATAAAATATAACATTTAGTGTTTTCAAGATGCTTCAAAATCAAAAGGTTTTTCTCGAATCTTTTACTAGGTAAATTAACAACCAGCTAAGTTTTACAGATGTATAATCTAAGTAGATGAAGAATACATTACAAAACAACATAACAATTAGGTACGCGGTTGCGCTTTCCTTGATTGCTTTGTTATCCATTTTTGCATACGTCACTTTACGTGCTTCTATACAGAGTTCTGAAAGTTTGGCGTACATTGTCAATATTTCTGGTAAGCAAAGGATGCTTTCGCAGCATATTGCTTTAGATGTTAATCGTTTATACAATGTACTAACACAAGAGAAAAATTTACTTCAAAGCAAAATTATCAAAAATATGATTCTAAAAAATGTCACTGTAATGGATGAAGCAAACAAAGCTTTATCAACAGGTCAGTTTGTAGCGTACAGTGACAACGAATTATCTCAAGAGATTTATAACCTCTACCATGGACCAACAGATGTTGCAAACAGAGTTCAAGAGTACACATCTTTAGCACTTCAAGCAACGCAAACAAATTCGCTTCAGGAACTTAAAGAGATTCTTGATGAAATTTCATTACGATCAGAGCCTTTGTTAATTGACTTGAACCAAATAGTTCAGCAATACCAAAAAGAAGGTGAAGAATCTATAGCATTCATAAAAAACATCGAAACCACTATTGTTATAGCTACACTTTTTATTCTCCTTTTAGAAGTTCTTTTAATTTTTCAGCCTATGGTAAGAAATATAGTCACTTTAACAAACGAAAAGAACACACTTTTAAATGACCTTAAAAATCAAGTAGATATAAAAACAAAAGATCTACAAACTGTAAATGAAAAACTCAAGCAACTTGCATATTATGATCCACTTACAAGCTTAAGAAATAGAATGACACTTGAACAAGATATAGAAGATTTGATTACAGGTAAACACCAGTTTTGTATACTTATGATGGATATTGACTACTTCAAAGACCTCAACGATACTTTCGGTCACGATTTTGGTGACCATGTCTTAGAAGTTTTTGCAAAAATATTTAAAAACACTTTTAGAGATGAAGACAGAATCTATAGAGTTGGAGGTGAAGAGTTTGTTGTCCTTTTAAAAGGAGTCAAGATCAACGATGCACAAACACTTGCATCCAAATGTAAAACAAGAATCTCTTCACATAATTTCCATGTTGATGGAAAGCACTTTCAAAAAACAATCAGTATCGGTTTATATGACTCAATTGATAATCATGCTAAAAGTTTTAAAGATGTGTATAGTAACGTAGATTCAGCTCTGTATCATGCAAAAAATAATGGCAGAAATCGTGTTGAAGTGTTCCATCCTCGACATAAACTTCAAGATACACAAAGTCAATTTGTTGAAACTCTCAATATAACTTTAACTCCAAAACCTCCATATATAATTACTGGCACAAGTCAAAATATTGAAAATATATTACAATACAAATTTGGTGATTTAGAGCAAAACTCTACAGATATTGAAATGATTCTTCACAAAGATGATCATGATCTCCTTCATAGATCAAATTTCAAAAACTTTACAGCCCGCTTTATTTCTAAAAATCAGCAAACTTTTGTTTTTAGAGTTGAACTCATACAGAGTGACACAGAGATTACACTACACCTCTACAAAGCTGTTGAATTAGTCAAAAATATTCCTGCATCTACTATAATTTCAAACTTTCATGCCATGATGGATGAAAGTGATGATTATATTTACTTTAAAGATAAAAACCATCTTTTCACCGCTGCGAGTAAATCCCTTGTTCATTTGACAAATGTAAAATCAAAAGATGATTTAATTGGCAAAACAGATTATGAAGTATTCCCTAAAGAGTATGCGGACCTCTATTATAAATTAGAAAAAGATGTCTTTCACAACAATATTGAAATCGCTCAAGAGATTCAAGCTATCGAAGATAATGCAGGCAATAGAGGTGTTGTTGACAATAGAAAGTATCCAATCAAAGATGAAAATGGTGAAATAATAGGCTTATTTGGAATCGCTAGAGTTTTTAGCGATTAAGCTCTTCGGGGTAAAAGGTTTCCAATTTGCTTCTTCAAAAACTCCAGGATAGCCTTCCAAAATCTCTATTGGCTCAAAATTTTCTTTGTATTGGAAAGCTTTATTGCCCTCTATCCAATATCCTAAATAAACCCATTGCAAGCCCATCTCTTGTGCTAGTTTGATTTCATAAAGAACTGAAAAAATTCCTAAAGAGTACCACATATACTCAGGATCATAATAGCAACAAATCGTACTAATCCCATCATCTAAAATATCAATAAGATCAACACCAACAAGTTTATCGTCTCTATAAAAAAGTATCTCTCTTCCAAAATCATGAGCACCAACTACAAAACTATCAAGGTATTCATCTTCAGATATACACTCATAATCCCAGCCATCATTATTTGCTTTATGTTGATTATATTTATTATACAAAGCGAGATGCTCCGCACTCAGTGTTGGTTCTTGAACTACAATTTTAGTATTTTCATTTCTTTTTAAAGCTTTTCTTTGTGATCTGCTAAAATGATAATCTTTAACCTCTATTCGGATACTTTTACACTCATTACACGAAATGCATGAAGGATAAACAAAACGCTTGCCATAACGCCTCCAACCTCTTTGTGCAACTGCTGTTGCAAAGAGTTTGGATACATTTTCAACACATTTATAATTGAGTCGAGTATATTTTCCATCAAGGTATGAACAAGAACCATGATTCAGACAAAAATCTGTAGATTTAGGTAAAAGAAGATCTTTCATCTCTTGTGTCAGGACTTTTGTAAGAGGTTTTTTATTTGAACTCATTTTGTCATTATAACAAAACCATCAAATGCAAGCTGAGAAAATTTTCTCTCTTTCATTTTAGAATTTTCTTGTATAATTCATCCAATTAAAATAAATATTTTACAAAGGATCTCGGTGAAAAAAGTAGGAATTGGTATCGACTACAGTAACATTTGCAAAGACTACAACACAGTCTATTTAGACCGAGACAATGATGACAGAGAAACAGTTTCGTGTATGAATAAAATCATACAATGGATTTCACCGCTTTTAGAAGATATAGAAGCAGAGTTTAATTTTAAAATTTATAGAACTACTAATCCAAATGCGCTCAGCAAAGAGGAGATAGCATGCAAAAGGTTTCTATTTTATTCACTTGAAAAAGAGATGCTTCTTCAAAGCTTTATCCTTAGTGAACATCATAAATATTATAATATTTTATCTGAATGGGGTGAAGACACTACACCGAGTATTCTTATCAAAAATGATGATGAAGGTGAGGGAATCTATTTTTATGTGATTGAAAACTCTGATCTTCACCTATGGCTTTTAGAGAAATTCAAAGATTTTTCACTAGATGAGATTCCATGGACTTAAAAGAAGCTCTAGATAAACAAAACATTCCTTTACCTGAAAACTTTTTTGAAAATATTAAGAAGTACAAAGAACATCTACAAAGATGGAATAAAGTTCATAATCTTACAGGTGCTAAAAATGAAAAAATACTCAACAGCTTTATCTACGACTCTGTATTCCCAGTAAGTTTTTTAAAACACCACAAAATGCTTTTAGATGTTGGAACAGGTGCTGGTTTTCCAGGTCTAATTTTAGCAATGGCATTACCAGACACACAAGTAACTCTTGCAGAACCCTTAAGTAAACGTGCAAGTTTTTTACAGTTTATCAAAGCTGATTTAAACCTGCAAAATGTAACAGTTGTAAAAAAAAGGGTCGAAGAGCTAGATGCACAAATATTTGATCTAATAACTTCAAGAGCAGTTACAGATACCAAGATGCTTTTAGAGCTTACAAAAGATTTCACCTCAGATACAACAACATTTTTATTCTACAAAGGTGAAAAAGTATTTGAAGAGTTAGATGCACAAAACAATCGTGATCTGCCACATAAAGTGATTCAAACTACCCACATCGACAACACCCAAAGACATTATCTACTTTTAGGAGAAAATATATGATTCTTAAACTACTTCTAGTCCTCGCTGTGATAGCTTTTGTTTATTTTGTATTTATCAAGAAGAAACCTATCAAAGAAAAATCAACTCACAAAAATCAAGCTGAAAAAAAACAAAGCTCTCCAAGTAATGAAATGGTTGAATGTTCTGCATGTGGAGTCTACACAGAACTTTCAGAGTCATTACTTAGTGGAAATAAGTACTACTGTTCAAATGAATGTTTGGAGAAAAAATAATGCTACTTTTTGGTCATAGATTTATCCCAAGTGAATCATTTTTTCATGTACTTGACATTGACTCTATAGCAAACACTCCACCCTCTTCTACAATTCATATTGAATTTGCAGAAGAAAATCTTGATATCATTCAACATGCACTCTCAAACAAGCTCAACTTTTCTCTTTGTTGCAAAACACTACGTGAAGTAATTTATGCATCAGCACTAGAAGCCTCATTTATTGTTGTGAAAGAATCCCTTGCTAAAGAGGCTACAAAAATTGCAAATGATTATCTTTTTGAATCAAAAGTGCTTGTACTTATAGAAAATGAAGAAGAGATAGAGAAGCTGGCTCTTCTTGGTGTGGATGGAGTTATATTTTCTAATGCAATTATAAAAACAAACTCATAAAGTCACTCCACTATCTCACGGGGAATCGACTCTTTGAGTGATGTTAAAACCTCATAAGAGATTGTTCCAGCACTTTTAGCAATGTTTCTAGCATCATCAAAAATGCAAATATTTTCATCTTCTGATTCAAACGAGCAGTTATCCATAGAAACTCTTCCAAGCAACGAAAAACCATCTGGTGAAACATATTTGTTTGAACATGATCGTAAAAATCCAGCTCCATATCCAAAGTTGTAATTACTCACAACACACTCTTTTTCAGTTCTAAAAGTTGCTCCATAACCAACGGCCTGAAAATTGTAAAGTTTTCTCGAAGATATTTTTTGAGCAAATACACTTAAAACTGGTTTGAAACCATTTTCAAAACCTTTTGGCATCTCTAAACATCCATAAGCTGCTATACCTACTCTTGCAAAATCTTCTTCAAAAGATTGAGTTCTCATAAGTGCAGCGGAGTTGCATGAATGAAAATAGAGATTCTTGTATTTAAGTTCAATCACTTTATTTTTGACTTTATCAAAATTTTGATTTTGCCAAAACCATTCACTACTTAACTCATCAGCACTTCTATGATGTGTCATGATTGCTTCTAAAACCAAACCTTGTTTCTCTATCAGCTTTAAAGCTATTTCAAGTTGATCCATTGCTATTCCATTACGGTGCATTCCTGTATCAACCTTAAGGTGAACCTTTGTGTTTTGTGGGAAATTTTCAATTGATTCAATATCATTAATTGTGTAACGAAGTTTCTCATTGAACTTGTAAGGATAATCAGCTAAAACAAGTATATAATCAAAATAATCTTCAATTTTATTTGCTTCAAACTCATTTTGAACGACAGCTTTTTTAATCCCATATTGCTTCGCTAATGAAGCGATTTCAAGAATTCCATGACCATATGCATTGTCTTTTAAAACGAGTGCTATTTTTTCAATCGACTGTACTTTTTTTACCAAAATATCTAAGTTATGAAAAAAGTTTTGTTTACTCAAAGTTATGTGTGCCATTTTGGAATTATACCTATGTTATTTTAAACTGAAATTTGTAACATTTGCATCTTTTTTTTCTTTGTCAAGTATCGCCATACCACTCATTATAAGATACGTTGCTAATCCAAATCCTATAGCTATAAGTATTGTTTTTTTGATTTTTTCTATTTGTGTCATGATGAAATTCTAGCCTACTTAACACTAATGTAACAATAACTTTCTATTATTACGTCAAATTTTTATCAAGGAGTTTTTTAATGAAAAAAATTATCCCCTTATCTTTAGCTGCAGTTGCTATAAGTCTCTCAGCTACTGAAGTTGAACTCGCTCCAATTGGTGTTGAATCAACTATTATCACAGAAGTTGCTCAAAATGCACAGATCTCAGCTGATGTTGCTGAAGCACTTGAAGATGGGATCCCAAGTATCGATTTAAATCGTCGTAGTGGAATCGCAAATGACGTTCATATCCGTGGACAAAAAAGAGATAACATCTCAGTAGAAGTAGATGGTACAAAAGTTCACGGTGCGTGTCCAAACAGAATGGACCCACCAATCTCTCACGTTGTATCACACCAAATTGAAGATATTGAAGTTATTGAGGGTCCATATGATGTTGAAACATTTGGAACTATGAGTGGTGGTATTAAAATGACCACTAAAAAACCAACAAAAGAGTTCAAAGGTGAAGTTAACCTTGGT
>Ga0181572_10000897_pt1 | contig 21672 bp, 30 predicted proteins | sample 101ome_26_FD_133004 | JGI IMG/M metagenome (GOLD analysis project Ga0181572, IMG submission 133004) | Coastal salt marsh microbial communities from the Groves Creek Marsh, Skidaway Island, Georgia - 101408AT metaG (megahit assembly) | ecosystem: Environmental > Aquatic > Marine > Intertidal... | reverse complement strand
CAATGCCTTAGTTCTCTGTGCTTTCTTGAAAGTGCTTGAATATAAGTTTACAACCTTGATATCTTCTTCTGTGCTAGCAAAGTTTACATCTTTTACAGAGTAGTCTGTTCTATCGCCCCATCTCCATCCATAAGATGTAGTGAAACCATAAACTTCAAATGGTATATTTACTTTCTGACAGAATAATACCAATGTTAAAAGTTGATCTATTGTGCCTGCCATGTGGTTGTCCATACTACCTGACATATCTAGATACATTAGGAAGCCGTGATTCTTGCCATCTGGAATACTTGTAGATCTTTTGAATAAGTCTTCAGTCAACTTATAAGCAAATAATTTGTCCTCGTTCAAGTCACCTGTTTTACTAATAGATGCTTTTCTGAAAGCCTGTGCTGCTTTCTTTCTATCAAAATGAGCAGCCATTGCGTTGATTTGAGGACTAATGTGCCTCATAAATTCTGAGTATAGTTCTTTAGACTTCTCTTCTAAATTTGTTGTGCCTGGGTTACTTTCTGCATAATTCCATTGTTGGAATCTGTCCTCAAGTTTACCATTATAAATGTCCTTAGGACTAATTACTTTCTTTTTGTAATCGTATGGCTTAAAGTCAACATATTTAATTGGTTGTGCTAGTTTGTCTAACAGTTCTTCTTCTTTACGTCTGAATGTTGCGTCTGTTTCTGAGTATATTGGATTCTCATCTTCTTCAAAGTCATCTTTATGAACTCTTTGTTGAGCATCAACATCACCTTCGCCTTCGAGCCATTCAATCATATCACCTGGCTCTAAGTCGTCGCCGTCTTCGCCGAATTCCATGTCGTCTAATGACATAGTTTCCATTGCTGTGTCTTTGTCGTCTTGTGCTTTCTGATACAGTTCTTCTGCTAGTGCCTTAATGTCGTCCCATGTTTCGGCAGCATCTAGTCTTGCTAGTATTTCTTTTTCTGTATCTGAGAATTGAACATTTAAGAACGCACCTATTTTGTAATGTAAGTTAATTCTATCTATAAATGTTAGGTTGTTGTAATCTCTGTCTTTAACACCGAAGAAGTCTTTTTCAAATAATTCTCTATAACCTTGGTAAAAACTTTTTACAAGGCCAGGATATTTTTTCTTAACTTTCTTTTCGATACGAACATCTTCTAAAATGTTGTAAAATGCTTTTTTGTTCATGTCCTCAAGAACAGCATCATGCCAACCTTGAGGTGGTGTGTATCTAGCATGTCCTACTTCATGTCCTATTAGCAAGTCATATAATGAATCTGACATCTCGCCCCACATTGGGAGAAGTAGTTTTCTATTCTTAACGTCAAAGGCTGCTGTGCCTATTTGCTGATGTTCTACTGTAATGTCTTCAGTAGCTAGTAATTTTGCTAGTATTGATTTTGTTTCTATTACTTTTTGCATGTATTAAAAGTCCTCACTTTTATTTAATATACATATATTCTAACGTCTTTTGCTCCTAAAGTCAAGCATTTTTGGAAATTATTTGTAAAATAAATGATTATCTATAGTTGCTATATGTAATAATTCATCATTCCAATAAGGATTTACAAAGTCAGCATGATACCATAAGGCACCTTCTGTTATATCTGGATATATTCCATCTAAAACCATGTTGGATATTCTAATTGCTTTTATCCAAGTTTTAGAATCAACAGGCTCATCTGATTTGCCATCACAATACCAACTAAATTGACATTGATTTCTGATAGGAACCATATTGCCTTTCCAATTCTCTCTTAGTTTTGCCTGATATACAACACCGCAAACTGTTTCTGGGAATTGTAAATCATCTACCCTGTTCATTACAACATGGGCCACTGCTAACTTACCTGCGAAAGATTGATTAGCTGCCTCAAAATAAATGTTCTGCGCTAAACAATACCTTGCCTCATCATATGATGCTGCTTTAATATTACTACTAAAAGTTAATAGCAATAATGCAACAATAATACTTAAAGGGCCTTTATTTTCTCTAACCAATATTCTACCTCTCCTTCGTCTAAATGTCCTAAGACGTCATCTGTTATTTCGGTGTCATAGCATAGTTCGTCACCTTTAAGGACTGCTAATTCAAATAGTCCTTGCTTTCCACCATAAGAATATTCTGTTCTAATTACTGAAGCACCATAGCCATTATCGAAATGATATTCTTGTCTATAGTCTTCGCTTTGATATTTGCTCATAACATTAGCGGCGTCATCTACTGCTGAGGCATTCCCAAAAATTTTCTCCCAATTAATTCTATAGGATTCTTGGTCACCGGGACGCTGTTTACTGCCTTTACCGCCATGCCATTTTGTCATGTGTTATCCCCGTCTTTATATTTGACTCTTGCTTTGTCAAACATTCTATTTGCTTGCCTTTGAAAAGACTTTTCTACTTGCCAGGCAAGCCATCTTCTAAACCATTGTCTAAGTTTACCCATTATCTTTACTCTTATTTATAGGATGCTCAGATGTTAAATCATTACCTGCTACTACTGAGCATGCAAACTTTCCATCTTTTAAAACATCTAAAACAGCACTATTTAATTTGTCATTATAGTTTAATAGTTCATTACTATATGGAAGTTGAACAGCTACTGTTACTATTATAGACTTAGTCATTTCTTTGTCCTACTCCCCAATCTATTACAACAGGAAATCTTGGAATGTTATCTACAGATCTTTCAAAGTATCTACAAGTTACCCAAGTAGGTTTTACTTCCTGCTCTAGTAGAGCTTTAAGTGTTGCCTGATTTCCTCTGACGCCACTTTTAAATGTTTCTTTGCCATCTGTAAGAATGAAGTGTTTAGCATATCCTGCCCAATTACCTGAGCCTTCTAATACTTCAACAACATCAAACTCTTCTGTAATAAACTCTTTTCTTTTCAATAAGTTTTTACTTCTTTTGTTTTCATAAGGCGTATTGTTTCTTACCATTTGTCCTTCATAGCCATCTTCTGTGTATTGTGAATACAATTCATCTAGTTCTGTTTGGCTTGAACAATATGAGGTTTCTACAAATACAAGTGGGCTTTCAAAGTTTTGTGACTCTAAGTGTAAGTTGCCATCTTCAAATGAACAGCCTTCCCACTCAGGCCCTGTCATATCATATATGTGATATTGAACAAGTGAGGCACATTCTTCTGCCTCTGCTTGTGATGGCTTTACCTTTCTAACAAGGCTTGTAATTTTATTAAAGTCTGATTTTAGTGCGTGATTGTAAAGTTCACCATCTAAAATGTCTGTAGGATTTTTCTCAAAATAACTTTCTAAAGCATTTCTGATATGATTGCAAGTTGTAATTTCTTTACCTTGTCTAGTAAATAACCCATCTTTTCTAGCAATACATCTAATTCCATCTAACTTAGGTTGACTAATCATGTCTAACATCATTCTTTGATGTTCATCTAGTTTTGTGTAGTCATGTGCTAGTTGAGGTTTGAATTTATCATAAGTGTCAACCTTTGTAATGTCCTCAAAATATTCTTTCTCAACATTTTTGTCCCACTTAGCTTGTGCCTCTTTTTGTGCTTGCTCTGCTTGTGTAGTAGCGTTTGCTTTACCTGTGTTTTTAGCTTCTGTTAAATTCCACTCAGACGTAACTAGGTTGCCGTCTTTTATTCCAGCAACAGTTCTAATACCTTCTTCGTTGTATTGTATTGTCCATTCGCGGATTTTGCCTGTTGTATCTCTTTTATATAGAGTAGGTAAACTTTTAATCATATAATATTCCTCACAATTTATATAATTTTAAATGCTTTTAACTGAAAAGTCAAGCATTTTGGCAAAATATTTTAGTTTGTAACTGATGCTACAGGAGGTTTTCTTTTCATCTTTTTGTTTCTTTTCTCAAGACGTTGTATAACTTCCTTTTGTTCCATCCATATATCTTTACCTGCGATTACATCTTCAATTTCTTTATCTGTTAAAAAGTATTGATATGTTTTTCGCATTAAATTATTAGCCCAATTATCTGTGGCTATTGCTTTGGCAATCAATTCATTACCTTTACCCCAGCTTCCACTAGAATAATTGTGTATCATAAATTGACTATGTTCTGATACCTCGCAAACATTAGCTGCAAGGAATACGAAAGTGGCTGCTGACATACAAGCCCCTTCTACTGATGCTACGACTGTAGCTTTTGTGTCTGACATCGCTCTAATTAACTGTATGGTAGTCATAATGTCTCCACCATAACAATTAATATGAATTGTTATTAAATCATTTTCTCCTGCTTGTCTGATTTCTTGATTCCATTGTATGTAGTCTTTAGAATCTGTAATGTGTCCATTCAAATAAAAGTCTAGAAATCTAGCAACAGGGCGTGCGAAGAATCCTTCTGGATTGTCTCCGCCTGATTTTGCTTCGTAGTATGGTTGGTTAGATACTGTTTTCATAAAATCTCGTTATTGCCTTTATTTTTTCAATTTGTTTATCAATTATACTTACACGGTTTGGCCAATGTATGTATTCCTTTTCAGGGTTATTTTGTAGATTATATAGTAATGGCAGAATGAGATTTTCTACATCTTTTAGCTTTGATGCTATGTCTGACTCTAATAAAGCTCTATGTTCGTTGAGCATATCAGAGTTATCAGACGATATAATTTTTGCTTCTAGTTGCGTTATCTTATCTAATAACAAATCTACTTGAGCATTCGTTTGTTGTGTGGATTCAACAGGAGCTAAGTCTGGCTCGTCTACTGCTGTAAATCCAAAATCGAAATCACTCATCGTTATCCGTCTCCTCTATCTTATTTATGTTCTGTAGAAGTTGTTGATAAGCATTTTGGTTACGTTTAAATTTTTTAACTTTTTTGTCTAACGCTTTAACAGCTCTTTCAATTTTTAATCTTGAGGCTCTTTGTGTAAAGTTTTTACCTAGCATATGGTCAAACTCGTGTAATGCTATTCTAGCTGCTACATCTACAAATTTTTCTACTTGTTCTTCTCCGTTAGAATCCATGTATCTAAATGTAGCGTCTTCAGGGCGTGATATAACTAACCACAAACCTGGGAAAGATAAACAACCTTCTTTAATTGGAACTGTTTTATCACTTACTGCTAAAAGGACAGGATTAAACATACATCTTTTAAATTCGTCTCCAACAGTCATTGTAAATACTGCTCTGTCAATGCCTAATTGATTAGCAGATAGTCCTGCTCCTTGGAAATGTAATTGTCTTTCGTATAGATGTTCTTCTAATGCTTTAGCGTCTTCCTTTTCGAAGTCAAATTGTTGAGGTTTTTGTGCAAGTTGTGCGTCACCAAAAGCTATTAGTTTATCGTATCCCTTAAAGTCCATTAGCTAACCTCTAAGCCGTATTCTTCTGATAAAAACTTTGCAAATTCTGTGTAGCCACCAACGTGAGTTTCGCCCACTACAATTTGTGGGAAAGTTCTTGCTGTCGGAAACTGTTCAAAAAATTCTTCTTGTGTATAATCTGCATCTAACAATTTATACTCATAATCAAATCCTTTCATCTCTGATACTGCCTTTGCTTTATCACAAAAAGGACATCTAGGTTTTCCGTAAATTACTACTTTGTCTTCCATATTTTTTCCTATTGTATTACAGAATAATTCTGCACTTTCTTAAATGTTATAACACTTCTAAATTTATCAAACAGTTGGTCACCTTTATGTGAAATAACGAAAACATTTGTATCTTCTCCTATAGTATTTAACAAGTTCATAACATATTCCGTTCCATTTAAATCCAACGAACTGTCAAACACCTCATCTAATAAAAGTAGATTTGTGCTAGCACTGTTTTTCATTTTAGCGATTGTTCGCCATGTAAATACAAGTGCCAAGTCTATTCTTTGTTTTTCACCTTCACTAAAAGACGCATAACTAAATTTATCTCGGTGTCTCGATTTGATAGTTTCTTTGAACGTTTCATCTAAATCAAACTGAACAAAGAAGTCCATCGCTGCTAAGTATTTATTAACCAACTTATTTATTATAGGTAAGTATTGTTTAATAATCTTAGTCTTTATACCAGAATCCTGTAGCAAAGATTTACATACATCTAAATAATGTTTGTTTTCAGTTTCTACAGAACGATTATTATTCTTATCTGTTAAGTCTTTTGCTAATGCTTTTAGTTTCTTTTTCTCATCATCAATATCTTCTACTGCTGTTCTAACTTGATTTTGCTCTAACAAAAGTCTTTGAATAATTCTTTGATCGCTAATTACTTTATTATTAGCTTCCATAATTTGTGTATTTAGCTCTAAGTATTCATCATATAATTTATCTACTGTCTCATATTCGCCATTTAAATCCTGTAATGCCTTTTCTAATTCAGTTAGTTTAGATTGTTTTTCCTCAGTCATTTCTTCTTTGAAGTCATGCTCAATACCTTGTTTACAAGTAGGACAATCATCATTATTATGATAAAATTCTATTTCGTCTTCGTGTTTTTTAATTTGTCTGTTAAAGTTTGCTTTAAACTCTTCTAACTTTTTACGTTTGCCTTCAACATCACCGAGATTATCTTTAGCAGTTGTCATTTCTCCGACAGCTTCTTGTTGTTCTTTTATTTCTTTCTCAATATTTTCTATTTCAATACCGATGGCGTCTGCTTTTTGTTCTTTATCTTTTTCTAGCTTTTCGATATATTCTTTTTGTATGTTTGCCTTTTCTTTTGCTACTTCTATTTCGCCTTCCAAGTATCTTAGTTGTTCATCTAACTGTTGATACCTAGTTTTTAATACTTTGTTCATAGAAGTAAAGATGCTAATGTCTAAGATGTCTTCAATAATTTCTCTTCTTGCCCCCAGGTGTAGTTGCATGAAAGGTGTAAAAGACGCACTACCTAGAACACAGATTTGTGTAAAAGATTTATAATTTAATTTTAAAATATTTTCTTCGAGATAATTTTGATAGTCTCGAACATTAGCATCCTGATTTAAAATTACATCGTCTTGTATAATTTCAAAAATACTAGGTTGGGCTCCTCGCCTAACCTTAAAGTTCTTACTTCCTATTTGGAATTCTATTTCTGTTAAACAGTTTTTCTTATTAATACTGTTTATAATTTGTGGTTTGGAAACGTTTCTAAAAGGCTTGTTAAATAAAGCATAAGTAATAGCATCTAACATTGTAGATTTACCACTACCATTTTCTCCTACAATAAGAGTGCTTGGACTCTTATCTAATTTTATTTCAGTAAATGCGTTTCCTGTAGATAAAAAGTTTTTATATCTAATTGTTTTGAAGTATATCATTCAACGTCTTGTGCCTCAACATATAATGCCTGTAATAGGCTTTTTATTCTATCCTTGTCTAAATCTGTTGTTACGTTTTCAACATATTCTTTTAGCAATGTCATTGTATCTTCTAAGTCTATATCATCGCCTATTGCTTCTTCCTCAAACTCTGTAAAGTCTTCTAGAATTTTAAATTCAATAGGATTAACTTCATAAATGGAATCTACAAAGGCATCAAACTTAGCAAAGTCTGTTTTCTTAGTTACTATAAGCTTAACAGCACAGCCACTAAGCTGGCTAACATCATAGCTATCAGCCACGCACCCATCGGATAAGCTGTCGTCATAATATATTTTATGAAAAAGCCTAAATGGGTTGTTAATATATTGTAACTCTCTGCTAGACGTGTCGAAAATTGCGAAACCACGCGGGTCTCCATAGTCACTCCAAGTAATCTCATAAGGGTTGCCCATATATGTAATGTTGCCTCTAGTATGCCTATGATGAAAATGGCCACTAACGACAAGCTGAAATTTACTAAAAAGAGAAGGATCCATACCGTGAGTATTAACCATTCCCGGAAGCATGTCGTAACCTTCGAACTCGAAATGCCCGAAGCAAGTGTCAGCATTTGTGCTTTTAATTTTTTCCAAAGATCTTTCATAATTTTCTCCACAAATCCACGGCATCATTAGTATAGATGTGCCGTCTATAATTACTTCTTCGGGTTCTTGATACAAGTATATGTTCTCGTATTCTTTTGATACCAATAACTCAGGTGAATTAACAGCATTTGTGTTTTTAAAATATGTATCATGGTTACCGGGTATCATGTGTAAGTCCATGCCACGTTTTGCTATTTCATCGAAGAAGTATTCTTTACACGAATTAAGCGTATTAAAATTAATATATTTACGCCTATCAAAAGTATCACCTAAATCGAATATGACTTTGATGCCTCTCTCCTCTAGTTCTGGGAAAAAGACTTCTGTATAAAATTTTCTGAAATAATTATCGAATGCTATGTTGTCTTGTCTAGCACCGAAATGAAGGTCTGTAATTAATGCTATTTTCAAAACTAGCCCTCATAAATTGCTGAGTTAGCTCCGTGCTCTTTTACCTCGCATGAAACACAAAAACATCTACCGCCTGTCATTTTCTTAACTAAGTCATTAGCAAAGTGAAATGCTTGTTCTGCGAATTTTTCACAACCTACACCATTTACGATTACGACTTCTGCTAGTCCTTCTTGTTGTAGTTTCATTAATCTGTCTAGCTCAGGATCTTTTTTATCCACAACCAACTTATGATCGAAATTATCTTTTAAATATTGTTTTAGTTCTTTTAGTCCGCCGAAATCAACTACCCAATTTTTTTCATCGAGAGTTTCGCAACCAAACTTAAACCCAAAAGACAAAGCATACCCATGCAGTAGACTGCAATGAGAATGTATAGCATTGGGTTGTCTAAATACACAGGACAATCCTTCTTCATGTCCGTATGTTTTAGTAGAATAATAATTATAATCTAACATAATACACCTTTATCAAATTGTTATTTATTTGTTAATAATATATAAAAACCGTTTATTGGTTTTTCTTTTCCCATTCGTATGATGTTCTGAGAATATCAGCAATATTATACTGTGCTTCCCATCCTAAATGATGAAGAGCTTTGCTGTTATCTGCCCATACTTTTGCTGGGTCACCTTCACGTTCAGGGCCAAACTCATAATGTATAGTTCGTCCTAAAACTTGTTCTAGTTCTGAGACTAGTTGTAAAATTGTATGTGGTTCGCCTGAGCCTATATTAAATGCACCTGACATTCCACCTGTTTGTAAATATTCCATTGCCTTAATATGTGCTTCTGCTAAATCCTCAACGTGAACATAATCTCTTTGCGTTGTTCCGTCAGGAGTGTCATAGTTTTGTCCGAATATTGTTAGCGTTTCGTTGTTTAATACTTTACGACATAAAATAGGAATAATATGTGTTGCCTTATGTTGTTTGTAACCATGTGTATTGTCTAAGGCCGCCCCAGCTGCGTTAAAATAACGCAAAATAGCATAATTCATACCGTAAGCACGTTCATAATCTGGCAACATATCTTCAATACATGACTTACTGATACCATATGGACTTACAGGATTTTTATTTACATCTTCAGTAGGTGGAAACTCTGGAATATCACCATAAACAGAACTTGTGCTACTGAATATAAAGTTTTTAACACCTACATCTGCCGCTACATTCATAAGTCTAATTGTATTAGAAACATTAGTTTCATAAAATACACCAGGCTGTTCCATACTTTTTCCTACTTCTGTTTCAGCAGCAAAGTGCATAATCGTATCTGGCCTAATTGCTCTTACAATATCAGGCATTGCTGGACTTGATAAGTCAATGTTATATGTTGCCATACTGACACCTGTATCTTCTAGTTTTCTATCAATATTAAAAACCGTGTGTCCTTGTAACTTACGAGCAACCATGCCACCTATGTAGCCTGTGCCTCCTGTGAGTAATACTCTAGCCATATTTCTTCTCCGTAACGTGTTTTCTGTATGTAGTTCTATCTCTTAGATATTCGTCGCCATTGCCTTGCATAATTTTAATGCTACGTTCAATAGTTCCATTCTGATAATCACTAACCTTTCCAATGTTGTAGTCATCATAATATTCTAATTCAATATCACCTAGTTGCTGATGTATTTTATCCATTGCTGAGTCTATGTCCCATGGGATATACATATGGTTACCGTTGTGGGCAAACACCTCAGGGAAACTTCTGTATGCTGGAAATAGAGTAAGAGTTCCAAATGTGTCTGCCTCAGATACGGTATTCGATACCCAGTCTTGTAGGGCGCAATTAAATAAAATTTTACTATCAGCTAGTAAATTGTAGTAATCGTTCTTTTTTAGTCCTGTATAAACTTTAAAATTAATTTTGTCTTGTAGTTCTAATGCTCTGTCTACATATTCTTGTTTATTACTTTTTAAGTCAGGGTGTCCACAAAATATAGCAAACTCAACATCTTCATCTATTTCATAATATTTTTCTGCTAAGTCCATATAAAAGTGTGGTAGTTTTTCATCATCCCATCTACTTGCGAAACAGATTCTATTACTTCTTTCGTGTAGTGGCTTTGGTGCAGGTATTCTACTTAAAACTTCTTCTTTACCATAAGGAAGTCCTGTAACATATATTGGCTTTTTAAATCCTGCAATTCTTAAATGTGCTACAAATTCTTCACTTGCTACAAAAATACCATCTACAAATTCATCAACCATTTGTTCATATCTACGCATCCAATCCTGCATACCTTCTCTAATTAGAAAGTCATCTGGATCTACTGTTTGTGCTAGGAATCTTAAATAAACTTTTGGCCTAAAGTCTCTTGGACTTTGATCCATAATATAAGGTAAACATTCTAAACCCGGAGTAAACATATCCTCATAAAAAATAACATCACCCGAGGTAACATCTCCGTTCTTCATTCTTTGTATTAAGTTTAAATGCTGAGATAAACTATAATATGTTCTACCATGAGCATCTAATACTGAGCCCGTAACAATAGCTTTGCTATCATCTATTTCTGTGCCATGTATAACTTCATAATTAATACCTAGCCTTTTAAACTCCCTTTCATTCCAGTCTTGTAACTGTAATGTATAACGTGCCTCATAAGATTCTAAACCCATATAAAACAATTTACGCATAATATTCTCCTAACTAAATAAATCCTCTAAACTTGGTGCCTCATACTTTTCATTGTAAGGCCTTACTACTCTTGAATCCATGTAGATACCATGTTGTTTGCCTGCATTAGCATACCACTTAGCCCTGCCTTCTGGGAAGTTATATGCTTTTCTAAATATTTCATCACCTTTGTTCATTTGCACTTTTCTTGTATCTTGCGATTGTGCGTGTGTGCTAGGCGAAGTAAACTCTTTCATTATAATATTTCTAAGCATGTATGTTTTGTAACCGTTCATTGCTACTTCTAATGCAAAGAAATCATCTTCACCTGCTAATAATTGACCGTCAATATATTTAAATTCTTCGTTATAATATATATTTTTATCTAAACGCCTTACGAAGAATATGGTGCCTTTGCAGCTAGCAAATTTTCTATCGAAACACATTTGGTTATCCCAATCTATGTATCTATATTTAGGATCAATATTGTTATATTTGTCTTTAAATGCACCGTCACCTGGGCGTCCATCCCAATGAGGCATAAACAAGTCTACGCCATCAAAATTCTCAGGATATTTTGTAAGTATATCACAAATATTCATTCCTGTATGAGGAAACTCTGGGTGTTCTTTAAGTATAGCATCGTTATCCATAAACAATGCCCATTCATAACCTGTTTCGTTATAAAAGTCTTTTAATAAAATATTTCTTGCTTCACCAGGTGTGAGTAGCTCTCCGTCGTGTGTTATGTAAGAACATCCATCAATATAATCTTCATCATCATAATCCTGTGCAAGTATTTTTATTTCCATGTCAGGATAATATTCTTTCCAAAACTCCACTTGTTTACGGTGATTGTCTACTCTCACCTTTCTAGCATCTGGATAGTCTCTACTACCAAAATAAGATATAATATGTGCTTTAACGTTAGGCTGCATATTCTCCAAACCATGTAGGTGTTGGCCTGTTACGCCACACTGCAAAGTCTTTCTTGTAAATGTTGTAATATTTTCTGTATGCGAGAATAACATTGTTAGGAACCTTAACATCATCTGGCATTGCTTGTGGCAATTCTGTTAAGTCACCTGAGTCAATATTTGCTGGAGGAGTAGCAAGCATTGTTTCTAGTTTTTCCTGTGTTAAATGTATTCTGCCGTATCTGTGAGTATATTCTTTACATAGTTCTAACCACAAGTTGTAAAGATATAGATAGTTGCTATCTGAATGACGAGTCCATATACCACATGGGTGATTGATATGAGATGCTTTGTATAGCAATAATTCTTTATCCGTATCTGCCATACGCCAACGTTTAATACGTTGTCCTTTACGTCCTTCGCCGATGTATTGCACACCGTCTATTGTTCTATGTGCTGTAGACATAAGTTGAGCATATTCTATAATCATTTTAACCACGTGCTTATCACAATGTGCCTCAGCGCATGCTTTAATGTCTGTGTCTAATGCAAATATGTTCATAGTTCTTCTACAATGCCTAACAGTTCTGCGAGAAGTAACATAATACCTGCTGTTACAATGGCACCGTTGATTAAAAATACGCAACCTGCAATTCTAACAACGGATTTTATCATGCTTACGCCGAAATGAAAATCTACTTTCATATAATCCTCCTAGTTGATGTGTCAATATTATAATGTTCTAAATTTGTTTTGTCAACCTTTTGTTGTCCGTTTTTCATCCAAATAAATCTTCTAGGGTTGCTGGTGCCTCTGTCGCTACAGGAGCAGACTTCATAGTTTGTCCTAAGTAAGGAGAGTTGAACCAGTAATCAAAATCTTGTCTATCCTTAATGTTATATAAGTTTCTGTATGCGTGTTCTAGTTTTAATCTTCTAGCAAATGCTAATAACTCATCTTTGTTTGTATGTATTTTATCAGCGTGTCTACAAAAATTGTATATAGATTTTAAACACATTGCTGTTCTAGCTTCCATCCAACTATTTAAATCATTATGTTCTTCTAACCAGTTTGTGCTATTAGTATTCATTTTTTTATGAAAGTCCTCTACTGTAATTTTTAAGGGCCACATTTCTTGTATATCATCTAGCATTTCTATATAATGATTAGAAAGTTGTCTATTAAACTTTACGCTTCTAGTGCCGTTGTAAAATAAGCCTGTTTCTACTGCTCTGCTATGTGTTGTAGAATCATATGATATTTGAACTTTGCCATACAATCCGTTTTGTGTAAAAATTAAATAAGGAAGTAATCTACGTATCGCACCGACACCTAAAATGTGAATATGTAACGTGCCGTCCTCACTTCTTAGTCTAGATTGAGAAGCAATAAAAGCTCTTTGTATATCTTCTAAGTTACCTGTTCCTAAAGCAGCCGCTCCTATAGCAACACCGCCAATATATTTGTGATCTTCATCTGGTATCTCATCTAAGATATAGTTTTCCCATTCCATGTATGTATCAATATCGTTGCCTTGTAATATAACAAAAGGCCTACATTTAGAATCTTCTTCTTTAAATATTTCTATTTGTCTTGCTACGTTTTTACCTGTTTTACGTGCAAACTCCTCAAATCTTGATTGGTCAAACCATCTATCTTTTGTAGCATTTCTATCTGATTTTAGTCCTGTTTTTACGATAGGTATTTCATCGAAGCACATACCAATATCTGCCCATTTAGCCTGATTTCTATATACTTCATCTTTTAATTCATCAGTTAGATCTAATCCTTGTGTTACAACCTGCAAACCACCTGAGTCTGCATGAACATTTTTAATATTGCCTCGCCAATTCACGAACTTTTCTCCAAAACCTGACTCTGTATGTCCATTATATAACATACTAAATTCATGTCCGTTTTGATCTCGAACTTTTTCTAGCAAACTGTTTACTAAAGCAACATTAACTTCATCACTTAAAACACGAGGATTGCTTAACCTCATGTAAGATGTTCCTGATACTACATATTCTAACTTCATTTTTTAAATACTTTTATTATTTGTTTTGTTTGGTGCATTGCGTCATCTAAAGCATTATGTGCTACACCTGTGTTTGTTTTGTCAGCATCCCATAGAGACTTGTTATTTAAATTAAGTAAATTTAAAACTGTTCTATAACAAGAAACTACCCATGGTGTCCAAGGTATTTCTATATCTGAATTATAATAAGCACTTTCTAATATTGATATATCAAATGCTGAGGAGTTACCCCATATAGGAGCATACTTATCTGTGCCATACCATTCTGAAAATTTTGTTAAGGCGTCGGCAACAGGAATAGGATTTACAGTTAAGGCTTCTCGTGCCTCTTTGGACTGTCTTGCCCACCAATCTACACTATCTTTTGATATATGTAGTCCTATTTCTTTACAAGAGTTGGCATCAACGTTTGTATAGAAAGTATCTAGAACTCCATCTTCTATCGTAAAGGACACGGCTCCGATAGCTAAGATAGTTGAATATGGGCGAGTAGATAGAGTTTCTAAATCTACCATTATCTGTCGCCGACTTGGACTAAATGTTTGCATTAATTAAGCTCTCCGCGAATGTTCGTAATAAAAATAATAAGCCAATACCATTCAATAATATTAAGGCTCTGTCTTGCCATAAAATAGAAACCACCAACCATAAGGATATGCCTATCAATGAAAGATATAAGTCATATAATTCAAATCCTGGAACACCTCTCATTGACATTGCAGATAAAACAAAAACACTAGCTACCCACTTTACATACCAATCTAATGTATATTTAGGAGTAGCAGATTTAAAAACTCTTGTGCTGTTTTTAAGTTCTTCTACCGTTATTTTTTGTTTTTTCATTTCTTATAAATTCCAATTCTTGTTGCCAGTTCTTTTTGTTTTGTTCGGCTTCACCCGATCCCTTTTGAGCCAATATAACTCTACCGCCATCCATGTCAATCCTAATAGAATCAGTGGTAATAACTTCACCGTGTCTTCCGATAAAAATTCCATTCATTTCTCCTTTAGTATCTTCTGGATGTAACCCTTGTATAAGTTCTATTAGTTCTTCTTTTTTCATTTCTATTTATCACAAGCAAATTGTTGTTGTAATTTTATGTTATCCATAAACTCTTTCTTAACACCGTCATCTGAATAGAATACACCTTCTAATACCGTTGTTTGTGTTAAACTACTATGTGCTAGCACGCCTCTATTTTCTACGCAACCGTGTGTTGCTTGTATGTAAACACCTATATTAGGACTACCTGTAGCTTTCATAATCTCACGTGCAATATCGTTAGCAAGTTCTTCTTGTAACGTGCCACGTCTCGCACACCATTGTGCAATTCTTGTGTATTTAGATAAACCTATTAATGTTTCGCCTGCAATAACACCTATGTATGCAACACCTTTAACTGGCTGATGGTGATGTGAACACATGCTTTGTATTTCACTTCTAACAACAAGCATACCTTTATAACCTTCTTCAATGTCATTAGGAAATGCTGTAGCATTAGGCATTTTATTATACCTACCCCACATTAATTCATTAATATACATTTTTGCTAAACGTCTAGCAGTTCCTTGTGAGTTAGGATCGTTGTGCCTATCAATAATCAAGCCATCTAATACGTTTTCAAATTCTGGAACTAATTCTTCGATAAGTTTTTCACTATCGCCTTCATCCATATATTCTGCAATATTATCAGACGCCCAATACTTGGCATCTGCTTCAATTATTCTTTGTTTAATTTTATCACTAGTCTTCAATTTTTTTCTCCCATGGGAATACTATCCATTGTTTATTATTATACAGAGTTCTACTGCAAAAGTCAATATCTATTTCTTTTCTTTTGTTAATAAGAACACCAAATTTACATTTCGGTGCAACTTCTTTAATCTCATTCATTGTAGTTCCTGTATCAACTAAATCATCTATAATTAATGTATATTTATCATTGTATTTTTCTAATATTTCTTTTTGGCGCAATTGTCCGTCTCTTGTTTGCCAAACTACAGGAATAAAAGGAACGCCCATTTCGTGGGATAACATAATACCTGGTATTAGGCCTCCTCTTGATAATCCTATAATAACATCTACTCTAGAATCTATTTGTTTTAAAAGTTTTCGTATGTCTGTTCTGACATCACGCCAAGAATATAATATCATGTTCCTATCTGATTACCAAACAAGTAAACATGGACTCTCGCTGCCACGTTGTAACCACGTTTAAATGCTCGCTCTGCAACTTCTCCTGCTGTTGCTGATTGTTCTTCTTCTCTTGCACCTACAGGCATAATCCATACAGGCCAATCACAACCTGCATCTCGACATTGTTGAACAACATCTTCCATCTCATCCCATTGTTCGTCTACATCACCTACGACAAATTTTAATTGTCCTTGTGCCTCGTTGACCTTAGCATAAGATGCTATAATATCTGGCTTGATTGCTCGTTTTGCCTTTTCTCCTGCTACTGTCCATAACTTAGGAGAAACAGAAAAGAATACTTCACAGGTGTTGCCGTAATCTGATAGATAATTATGTAACTCTCTATGCAAAGGTTGTGTTCCGTTTGTCTCGAATGTAATCCCGCCTGGGCTATTTCTTCTTCGCTTAAATGTATCTAAAATGCCTTCTATTGCTGGCTGCTGATGTTTCATCAAAGGTTCGCCGCCTGTAAAACATAAATGCTGCTTAATGCCAGACACAGGATGTAGAAACTTCCCATCGGGATTACTGTCTGTTGTTATTGCTTTTTGTATTTCATCGCAGAGTTCTGGAACTGTTTTATGTCCCATAAGATGTTTGTAACGTTTTGCCCATGTATAACTGCTATCACAACCTTTTTCCCATACAGGCAAGTCTTCTACACGTTTTACGTCTATTAGATCATACTTCATAAAAGGAAGTTCGTATGTTTCGGGGTTTGTGGGGTCTTCTTGTCCAAAGCCATTGCATTGTAGATTACACATAAAGAATCTAATCCATGCTGTAGGAACGCCAGTATAATGTCCCTCTCCTTGTATAGAGTGGAATATTTCTGAATAGTAATATTTATCTTTTTCTAGCATAACAAAACATTATATAATATATTTAGACAAAAAGTCAAGTTTTTTCTTGTTCTTTCTTGATTTTTTCGTCCAAATATTTTGGCCTACGTTTTGGCATAGGCTTTTGGGTTTTAGCAAGTTTTTCATTTTCCATATCAGTGATATCTAATTGCTCTCGCATCCATTTTAAATACTCATTGTCTTGTGGTTGGCCACTTCCGCCTACCTCATCTATAATTGATTGGATATCAAAACTTCTTAAATATTTCATCTTTGTTTCCATTTGTCGTTTCTCTTTTTGAATACGTCTAATGAAAGCATAATAGGTAATTTGTGTAAAATAAGCAAAAGGATTTTTACTTTTCTCTGGATCAAAATTGTGTATGTATGTAATACAATTTTCTATGCCATCTAAAATCATTTCATCTCTAAATGTATAGTTGACAAAGTTTGATTTGTATGCTAAGTGATTAGCAATCTTAACAAAACATTCTCCAATATAATTTGAAACTTGAGGTTGAGGCTCACCTGAATTTTCTGCCTCAATCGCTTCTGATTTCCATTCCGAAATTGCTTCGTAGAACTTTTTATTGTCTACATAATGTGTGCCGGTTCCACCTGCCATAATATACTCCTAATGTATAGTTTTATTCCCATGTATTAATTTCTCAATCATGGAGTCTAAATATTCTCTCTCCTCATCTGTTAATTGATGAAGTTCTTTTCCTGCGTTTCCTTGTAACCTTTCCAAGTCTTCACTCGGTCCTGTTAAAAAGTCGCCGTCATAAAAACGTTCTTCATTGTAAACGTGATCTACAAGAACGTCGTAACTATGTGAAAATTTTTGTGATAAAGGACTCATGCTTATAACATTAAGTCTATCAATTATAACAAAATCATCATCTGTCATTACAAGATATGGGCGTATGCTCATGTGCTCACCTAATGGTGCCCTGACATCTTGTTTAGTGATTGGTGTTGATACTAATTCTAAAGGATAACGTATTGTGTATCCGTCAGCATTTGTTTCCACTACTCCTATAATAGTAGTTCCGTTGATAAGTTTTACTACATTAACTTCTTCCACTTACGTCTATCCTTATTAGTTTGTAATTAAATTTTTCTTCATTATAAATTTTTATTCTTTCAATCATGTGGTTAAGAGTGTAGTTCTTTTTTGACTTCCATTGTAAGTCGTCACCCACATCAAATAAATTACATTGTTGCTTGTTGTCTCCTTTTCTTAATCCTCTTCCTATTGATTGTAAGTTTCTAATTCTAGACTTACTAGGAGATGCGAAGACAATATTATGTAAGTTTCTAATATTAATACCTGTTGAAAATGTTCCGTATGATGCAACTATAATAGCATCATTTTGTTTTTCGGTAATAGCACGAATTTGTTCTCGTGTTTCAGTATCGGTTCCACCATGAACGAAAAATACTTTTCTAGTGTCACCTACTTTACTATTTATAATATCATATAACACTTGTCCGTGCTTTTCGACAAACTGAAATAGAACTAGAGTGTTTCCTTCTTGTGTTATACATAAGTTTTTTAAAACTGTATTACGTTTAGGATGTTGAACAAGCCAATCTATTTCTTCTTGATATGACATTTTAGATACAAGTTTCTTTTCCTCATCTGTATAATCTAAAATTAGTCCATGTATTTTTAAGTCTGCAATAGTATTATCATCTATTAATTGCCTTGTTGTTGTAACCTTTTTAACTTGTCCAAATACACCTTCAAGCACTAACTTATGTGTCTTAGTTCCATCTAATGTTCCTGTTGTGCCTATTCTATAAGGGGTGTTTACGCATTTATCCATTATAGATGTTAAAGACTTTGCCTTAAATAAGTGAGCTTCGTCACCGTAAATGCAATCAAATTGTGAGAACCATTGTTTAGGAAACTTGTATATAGATTGCCATGTGCTTATAGTAATAGGAAATTCATTTGACTTTTCTTTACCGCCATATATTCTGTGGCAATTTTCAGATACTTTCCATTCGTCAGCAGAGGCATAGTCTTGGAAGTCGCCATACATTTGTTCCACGAGTGAGGTGGTAGGAACAACAATCAATTGCTTTCTCCCAAGACTTTGATGATACCTCATTAAACTGTAAATAATTAGAGATTTACCTGATGCTGTTGGCGATAACAATAATGCTCTGCCGTTATTAATTGTGTGATGTATAGCTTCTAATTGATAATCTCTAATATCAATAGGTTGTTCGTTTGCTTGTAAATTTAAACTGTCTGTAAACTTAGTAACATATTCTAATGATACCGGGTCACCTACTTCATCTATATTAATTTCAATAGGATATTCTAACGTTTCTGCAAACTCTTTTAAATAAGGTAGTAGGCCAATATATAATTGTTTTTTGTATATATTAAATAGTCTTGCCTTACCATCCCACATTCTGTTTTTATATAAAGGCATAAAGCGAGCACCTGGAACATCGAAAGTAAAGAAGTCGTTTAGCTCCTGTGCAATGCCCATGTCAGTATCAATAACGAGGTAAGCCTCGTCTCGCTTTGTAACTGTAATCATAATAATCCGTTTGTAAACTTAGTCCACTCTATAGCGTTTTTAATATCCCAAGTTCTACTATTTAATGAGCGCATAATTGTCTCACATTGAAACACGCATGCTCTGATGTATTCGACTTTATCTGTAATTTTAATCACATCTTCATCTGTATCTAGATAGTCGTTCATCTGATTGTTAATAGGAGAAGGTCCTAAATACTGAGGCCAACCTAAGTTTTCTAAATCCTCTTTAGAAAGTTCTCCCCTATAATATCTCCACTTCAAACGTCTTAGTTTCAACATTTGACTTTCATACTTTCTTTGTTGTAGTTTAAAAGTAGTCAAGTGATTGAGATATTTAGCGTGTAATTCGGGTGTTGCAGTAGAGTCTTTGCCTAAATTGAGTTCATCAATTTTACAATCCTCTGCCCACATTGTTTGTAATTCTTCTAGTTTAATCATAAATTTTCTTTGCCTTTGAAATAACGTATAAACGGTATATCTCTGTCAACTGATACTTGTATAATATCACCTACGTTATCATTTGTCAAGTCATAATACATACTTTTGGTAATTTCAGTCAAATCATTTGGCAATTCTCCATTATATTTATTCAAGTCGCCATGACTGTTTGATAGATATATACCTGGGTAATCGAAATGTATTTGAGTAACGACGTCTAAGTAATAATCGTTATTAATATCTGCTATTTGATAAAAGTTATAATAGTCCTCTTCTATAATATGATAATCTTGTATATCAATTACGTCATACATTGTATCAATAAAAACAAGTTCTTGATATAAAGGTAAGTCTACTTCATTATATGTTATATTAGGATCATAATTTTCTATAAGTCTGCCTGATAATTTTCCTACAGCGATAGTTTCAAAAACTTCAAACGTATCGAAACCTGCACCTACTAATGTTTTGCCTTTCCATTCTATCATCTTTACAGGTGCTTCTTGTCCGTTCCATGTAACAATATTAATTAGTTCGTAATCTAGTTCCCAATAATCTAGAAAGTCTCCTGCTTGTGTAATTAGTCTAACACCTTCAGAATAATCTATTATATTGTTGCCTACATATTTAAAAGTAAGCCCTGACACTTTAGGATGTTCAACAGGTTGTAAGTTTACGAATGATTGTGTAAGTCCACAAAAACCTGCGAATGTAACTTTGTTATCTACTATATCAACTGCGTGTCCCCAATCAGGTTCTCCTACTTCATGTATATCATAACTTACACCGTTCGATAATAATATTACAGGTTTAGCAGCCATGTCGCTACATTCATTATATTTTTTGCCGTCTTCTACATTTACAGCAAATGCTATATCTTCTATGCCATCATTATTTAAATCACCTTTAGCATATTTTCTTGTTGCCTTTCTTAGTTCAACTTCCTTTTCTATTTTCCAATTACCATAATCGTTTGTATAAAATACAAGTAAGTCTGAGGTATCTGTAAAATTACTTTCCCAATCATTCCAAAAGTAATGTGCAACAATATCCATATATCCGTCATTATTATAATCGACAGGTATTACTAATGATGTAAAAGCATTTAATAGATCTGTTTCTGTTTGTGGTAATTCAATAGGTGACGCCCATTGAGGCTCAGGAGCGGGTGGTGGAGTGGGAGGGGTTGGTGAAGTTGCATTCGAGTCCTCACTACTACCACCGCCACCGCAAGCAGTCAAAAAGATAACTGCAACAAATATTAATTTTCTCATATATGTATTATACAGGAAAATTAATGAAAAGTCAAGCTCTTATGTAAATAAACTTATTACTTTAAAAGCCAATAACATAAACCCAAAAACGCATACCTGTATTACAGATGCAACAGCGACTTGTCTCATTGGGTGTATGTCAGTTAATTTTTCAACCCACGCTTCTGAGGGAGATAAATTAACGACTTGTAAAACCTTTTTTTCTGTAGACATTTTTATCTAGGACATCTGTTTCTGATGATATATTCAGATGATTTTCTAAGTTCTTTCTTAGAAAGTTTACCATCATCATTTTTATCAGCAACATTGAAAAGTCCTGTTTTAACGGTGCAACCAAGTGCCTTTAGTTCTGCTTTAGTTACGAAGCCGTCCATGTTCATGTCGAATTTTCTCATTCTCCAATCGTCGGCAAACGCATCCGTAGCAAAACAGAATAGCACTGCTACTGTAAATAACTGTTTCATTTTTACTCCTTTAATTGATAAGTTAAAT
>Ga0181572_10000879_pt1 | contig 21847 bp, 16 predicted proteins | sample 101ome_26_FD_133004 | JGI IMG/M metagenome (GOLD analysis project Ga0181572, IMG submission 133004) | Coastal salt marsh microbial communities from the Groves Creek Marsh, Skidaway Island, Georgia - 101408AT metaG (megahit assembly) | ecosystem: Environmental > Aquatic > Marine > Intertidal... | reverse complement strand
TCGATCTTGATTGTCGGCCTTCTCACCTGTTGCGGCTGGGTGCCCGGCGTCATCGGCGCCTTGGTGATTCTCAACAAACAGGATTGACCCTTGCGTCTTCGAAGGGCGTCGACTTCCACGAATCCCTTTTCTTCTTAGCACGCTTTTAAGCACAAAAAAACCCCACTTTCTGCGAGGCTTTTTCTGTACCCGGGGTGGGAATCGAACCCACACTCCTTGCGGAACGCGAGTTTGAGTCGCGCGCGTCTACCAATTCCGCCACCCGGGCATCTCGGTGAGGAGGACGCAAATGTAAGTCAGTTAGCTTTGTCAACCATGACTCGAATCCTCATGATTACGGATGGGCGGTATTCCGACCGCATTCGCGTGTCCAACGAAGCACGCGCGCTGGTCGAGGCGGGTCACGACGTCCACGTTCACGCCCTCGATTCTTGGTGCGAAGGGGGGGGGTTCGAGGACGGTGGCGTGTCGGTGACGGAGCACCGGCTTCCCAAATGGTGCCACTGGGCGAGGGTGCTGAATGCCGAATGGCCCTTCTACGCGTGGGCTGTGAGCCGTGTCTTGGGGCCGGCAATCGAGTCTGTCCAGCCCGACGTCATCCACGTTCACAATTTGTTTGTGTGGACGGGGGCTCGTCGGGCCAGTTCCAAAGCCCTTCAGGCGAAATGGGTGTTGGACATCGCCGAAAACCTGCCTGAAATCATGCAGGAATACGACCACGTCAAGCGCGGATTGGGTCGCCTGCTCATTCGCACGACCGCTTGGGCAAAGTTGCAACGTCGCGCCCTCCAAGAGGCGCATCACGTGGTTCTCGTCACCCAATCGGCGGCAGACGATTACGTTGCTCGGCTTGGGTTGGAGCCCAACAAGGTTGTCGTCTGCGACAACGTTCCATGGAAAGACCACATTGGGGAGGAGGGTTTGGAGGAGCTCGAAGCGCGGTTTGACCAAGCCTTTGTGCTGTTTTATTTCGGTGACACGTCACGAAGACGGGGAACCGATCTGGCCATGGCCGCCATGCCTGAAATCCTCACGCATGTGCCCAACGCCCACTTGGTCATTGTGGGAAAGAACAACCGAGAAGACGCCTTTCTCGAAAAGCTTCGACTCGAATCCCCTGCCAAAGACCGAATCCACCTTGAGGGGTTCCAGCCCATGTCCAAGCTCGGTGCCTACCTCGCGGTGGCCAACGTGGGGCTTTCTCCCTTGGTTCGTAACGTTCACCACGACACCACCCATGCCAACAAGTTGTTCCAGTTCATGCATGGAGGGTTGGCTTTGATTGTCAGCGATTGCCCGGCCCAAGCTTCCCTGGTGCAAGGGACTTCCACAGGCCTCGTTCATCCTGCCGGAGATGCTCACGCGCTTGCAAAAGCCGCGATTTACCTGGCCAACAACCCCGATGAAGCCCACAACATGGGCCGGCGCGGGCAGGAAGCTGTCGTCAAGCGCTTCAATTGGGCCGCGGAAATTGAGGGCTACGTCAGTCGCGTTTGCCGGTAACGACGCTTCAGCGCTCGTATCCCAAGGCCTCAAAGTCGTTGGGGTAGAGTTCTTGGAGCAGCTCCTTGGTTTTGGGAGACAGCCGACTTGCGATTCGCTCGGTGTTTTGTCGGCCCACCACAAGCCGAGGCAGTTTGGCGCTTGCCTCCACCCCCATGACCCTGGCGATGTCGTCCCAGCGCTCGTGAAGCTCTTCGAACTTGAAGACGTGTTGACACCCAGACACGTAATCCGATTGCGGCAACTTGTGGTCCATGTCCTTCTTCGCAAGTTCCCTTCGAATCCATCGACGAAACAGCGGCTCGAAGAACACGCGAACTTTGCGTTTGTCGACGTCCTTTCGAAGCCAATAATATTCACTCACGGCCTTGGTGTAAGGGTGGCGAGTGAAGCAAAACGTCGTGTAACTGTCGAAATCAGGAACCAGCGTTTGAAGCAATGCAGGGGTCAAATGTTGGGGTGCGTACGTGACCCCGTCAAACTCGTAAGCACCGTAGTTGACCTCGAAAAAGTTTTCCCGACTCCCCATCTCGAGCAGGTTGGTGATGCTCGACCCCGCCGTTTTCGGGATGTGAATGAAGGCCAGTCGGCGCGTTGGACACAGAGGCATGGTCAGGGGGTTAGGTGGGGGGACTCTTGATGACGCATGGCCGTTCTCGCGACTTCCCAGGCTTCGGCGTTTTCGCGAACGCGACGCATGGCGGAGCGCTCCCCCAGCCACATGCTTCCCGTCAACACGTCCAACCAGCGGTGAGGGTGCAAGGCACGCGCCACCGCTCGGCGAAACGCGCTCCGCCGCCACTCTGCCGCGGTGGAGGTCCCTTCAAAAAAAGCCGTGACTTCGGAGGCAAAAGCCATGCGCTCGAGGACGGTTGGCTTCGGCCACGGTTTGGGTTTTTCGTCATGAAACAAGGACCCCTCTGGGTGAATCCAGAACCGGCCGCCGGCCTTCTTGAGTCGGTGAGCCCATTCGTTGTCTTCCCCGTACATGAAGAACGCCGGATTGAACCCGCCCACCTCGCGAACCGTGTCGAGCGTCATCAGCCAAGACGCGGCATGAATGAACGGCACCTCAAAGGGGTCGGTGTGCTCGCGCCATTGCGGGGCATACCTCTTGTCGAAGTGCTCGTACGGCACCTTGCCTTCCCAATCCCAGTGGATCGGCGACACGACCTCGAGCGCGTGGCCCTCCCGCTCGCGCTGAAGAATCCAATCCGTCATCACGCGCATGCCTTGAGGGTCTACCCGGGCGTCCTGGTTCAACAAATGCACCGCGGGTACTCCACGGCGGAGCGCCTCTTCCATTCCTCGGTTGTTGCCCGACCCAAACCCGAGGTTGGGGCCCTGAATTCGATTCGAAGCGGGAAGGTGATCGCAAAGCCACTCCCACGAACCGTCGGTGGAACCGTGATCGATGGCCCAAACCTCACCGGTGCCGGAAGCCTGAACCGACTCCACGAGGTGTGGCAACCATGCTTTGCCGTTGTAGACAACGACGATGTGCAGTACTTCCGGGACCATGGAACGCTCGAAGGTACGACTGCCCCGCTTGAGCTTATCTTGCCAAAAGATGAGGGATTTCATTCTGTTTTTTGAAGAAAAGGAGGGGACGAGCGCCATGATGAGGTGGGCGGATCGGTTCGAACATGTCCAGACGGTTCACCACCAAAACGGCCGAGGCTGGGAACCTCTCGAGCCTTATCATTTGGGGTACGATGTCACGCAAAAAGAGCTCGAAACGCTTCTCAACCTCATTTACCAACAACCCCGAGACGTCCAAGCCTTGCGCGACGCTTACCGCCAAAAAGTCCCTGACCGAAAGCTTGTCGCTCTCCCGTCAAACGTCTCTGTGGGATTGAAAATGCGGTGGAAACCTCCGCGCGTGTTGCACGTCGGGGCCGACGTGTTGGACCTCCCTGTAAACCGTTTGTTCAAACGCCAGAGGTACCGCGAGTACCGCGAGTACATGGTGAACATGCTTCACGAAAACGGGGTCGTCCCCATGCTGGCGGTGCGCCAAAACATCTTCAAATGGGCCTTGTCGAAATACCATGGAGACGGCAAGGGAAAGACTGGACACCTCCAATTCCAATTGGCCTCAGGAGCCATAAGCAAGCGAGACATTCCGAAGATTCACGTGGATCTCAAACGGTTTGGGCGGTTGATCGACCAGTGTCGGCGCAAGCACGATCGCAAGCGCGAATTTGTCGTTTGGATGAAGTCGCGTGGTATGGAGGTCAGGCCCTTGCTTTACGAGTCGTTTTTGGAAAAGCCTGTGGCCTTCTTTGGCGATTTTCTCCAAGACCTTGGTCAAGATTCCAATCCAGAAGAAATCCGCCAAGTGTTGACCCAAGACATGGAATTGAAACGCGTCCACGGCGGTCATTTGAGTGAATACGTGGAGAATCACCTAGAACTTCAGGACCGGTATGGTTCAAGTTTCGAGTCGTGGCCCAAATGAAGAAGCGAATCGATTTCATCGTGGTGGGGGCCCAAAAATCAGGCACCTCTGCCCTCCATGAATTCTTGTCGGCCCACCCCGACATTTCCATGCCGGCATCCAAAGAGATGCACTTCTTCAACCGGGTGTCGGAGGTAGATTTCAGCCTGCCCCTGTGGCGCGACCGGAAACGGGCGCTGTACCACAAGCGGTTTCCGCACTTTCCCAACCCCTCGTTCGTGTACGGTGAAGCCACTCCGCATTACATGACTTGGAACATGGCCCTGGACCGCATCCGCGTGTACAACCCTGAAGTTCGCATCCTCGCCTTGCTTCGACACCCCGTGGATCGCGCGTTTTCCCATTGGAACATGGAACTCCAACGAGGCCATGTTGGCGGTTCTTTTGACGACGCGGTCCAGCACGAGTTGCTTGAGGTTGAGCACGTTGGCAAGCACTTGGACAAGGTTCGCAGCTTCCTTCGCCGTGGATTTTACGTTCCCCAAATTCAGGCCCTTTGGGATCGATTTGGCTCCGATCGCGTCCTGTTGTTGAAGCACCGCGAGCTGCTCGAGAACCACTCGGCCACCCTGTCTCGCGTTCACGACTTCCTCGGCGTTGCTCCCCACGACGTGCCTCCGCGAGAGGTGCACAGCCGCACGTACGAGAACAGCATGTCTGCAGAAACGCGGGCTCGCTTGTTGACGTTGTACGCAGAGGACGTCGAAGGTGTCGAGAAGCACTTGGGTTGGAATTGCGCCGACTGGAAATCATAGAACGCTAGTTTTGGAGTCATGCCGACGAAACGCGTTTTGATTGTCAGTTTTTACTGGCCGCCTTCGGGTGGGGGTGGGGTGCAGCGTTGGCTGAAGTTTGCCAAACTTCTTCCTGAACACGGTTGGGAACCCGTCGTTGTAACTCCCTCCAACCCCGACGTTCCTGTCGTGGACCCCTCTTTGGCAGAGGACGTTTTGGACGGCGTGGAAGTTTGGACGTTCCCGGTGTGGGAGCCTTCGCGGCTCCTCAGGAGGCTCGGTCTCGGCGGCGGAACGTCGCGGTTGGGCGCCGACTCACGTGCGAGCGCCTCGCGGTTGTCAAGGTTCGTGCGTTGGGTGCGGGGAAACCTCTTTGTGCCCGACGCGCGCATCGGTTGGGTCCGCCCCACAACCAAAAAGGTCCTGCAACAACTCCAACGTCGCCCAGTCGATTTGGTGGTGACGACTGGGCCCCCGCACAGCATGCATTTGATTGGCCTCGCCTTGAAACGTGCGACCGGGTTGCCTTGGGTGGCCGACTTTCGTGACCCCTGGTCGACCATGGACTACCTGGACGACTTTGGGTTGTACGCGACGGCTCGCAAGCGCATCCAACACATGGAGCGCGACGTGGTAGAAACGGCGGACCGCGTGCTCGTCACTTCACCTGGGGCCCTGGCAGAACTTCGCGTTCCTGAGTCGAAAGGTGCGGTGATTCCCAACGGTTGGGACCGCGACGACTTTCCGACGCAGCCCCCTTTGCCTCCCGAAAATGGCCCACGCGTTCTTGGCCATTTTGGCGCTCTTTACGGTTCTCGAAACCCCCAAGCCCTGTGGCCTGCACTGGCTCAGGCCGGGTGGAAGCTTTTGCTGGCGGGACCTGTGACGCCCGATGTCCTTCGCGACATCCAAGCCGCCAAGGTGGACTTCTCCCACGTTGGGAACTTGCCGCACAAGAAGTCCGTCGAGCAAATGCATGCATGCCACGCCCTTCTCGTCACCCACAACAACAGCCAATCCGCTCGCTCCTCCACGCCTGGAAAAGTGTTCGAATGCTTGGCCTCAAAGCGGCCTGTGTTGGCGTTTGGTCCAACCGGCAGCGACTTGGAAGGATGGTGCCTGAGCGAAGGCGTCGGCTTTGTTGGCCACGAAGACCCACGCGGGCAAGAAAAAGCTCGTGATTGGCTGTTGGCGTGCGAAAATGCTGAGGAGGCTCCCTCTCACAAAGGCGAACAAAAATTTGAGCGGCATGCGCTCACGACCGACCTTGCGTCGGTGTTCAACGCCGTCCTCCGTTCATGAGAACTCTCCACCTTAGGCAATTCCTTTCCCTTGCGGGGGCATTCATCGTTTCAGCGTCGATGCTTGGCCAGTGGGTTCCGGTCGGCTCCGCGACCGCAACCAACGACGACTGCGTTCAATTGACCACGTCGGCACCCACCCTTGTCGGCGCGGCTTGGTACGATTGCACGTTGAATGTGTCTGAGCCTTTCGACATCACGTTCGACGTCAACCTTGGAAACAACGACGGCGGTGCGGACGGCATGTGCTTCGTGCTGCATCAAGCGGGAACAGGCAACGGCACTTTTGGGAACAGCGGGGGGAGTTTGGGCTATGCCGGCGGCCCGTTTAACCCCTCCCTTTGTGTGGAGATTGACACGTGGCAAAACGGCGACGTCGGCGACCCCAGTGTGGATCACATTGGCATTCAAAGCAACGGCCAAAACAACCACAACATTTCCCCCCCCATTCAAGCTACCCCGATACAAACCAACATCGAAACGGGCCAGTGGTACCCGTTTCAGGTGATCTGGGACCCTGTCGCGATGCAGTTGGAGGTGTACTTTGACGGGTTTCTCCGCCACGACATCACGCTCGACCTTGTGGGCGGGATTTTTGGGGGGAATCCGAACGTGAATTGGGGGTTTGTATCTTCCACAGGCGGTGCCACCAACACCCAATCGTTCTGCCTTACTGACGCCGGTTTTTCGTCTTCCGGTCCGGGTTTGAATTTGCTCGTCGACGAGGAGGTTTCTCTGTGCGGTGAGGCCGAGTTGGAGTTAAGTGCGTCCGCAAACCCCGGTGCTACTTTGTCTTGGAACGGCCAAAGTGGCGCCACCCTCACCGTGGATCAAACTGGGATGTACGAGGTGGTGGCTGAACTCGCTGGCTGCGTAGAATCTGCGACGGTCGACGTGGTCCTTCAGGAGATTCCGGAGATTGCCTTCCAAATCAACAACGAAACGGTGGTTGGCCCTGTCGAGGTCTGTTTTGGAGAATACCTCAGCATGCAAGTGGTCGCCACGGCTGGCGCCTCACCTAGTTGGGACGCGAACGGCTCCTCCTCCATCAACATCAATTCTTCGGGAGATTACTGGGCCTCGGCAAGCATCAACGGGTGCGATGCGGAACCTGATTTTCTCCACGTGGACCTTCTCCCCAACCCCACCGCCGAGGTCACTGCCGTCCCGCCTGTGCTTTGTTGGGAAGAGTCTGGAGCTGTCCAAATCGCGTTGGGGCCTGAGGCCAACGTTGTCAATTGGTCCTTGCCAAGCGGAACCTCCTTGCTCAACCAAGCTGGCCCCGGCATGTACCAGGTCAACCTTATGGGGGACAACGGATGCGAAAGCTCGGAGTCGTTCACCTACCCCATGTTGCCACCCATTGCCACAGGGCTGGTCGATCCGGCACCTTTGTGCGACGAATCGGTCGCCACACTCAGCGTCACCGGGAACGTCGACAACGTCAGTTGGAATGTGGGTGGAAGCGGCCCGCAACTCCCCGTGGTGGCCTCCATGGGAGGCGGGCCGTTTGTGGCCAACGTCACGCTCGGCAATTGCGCCCAATCGGACACGGCGTGGGTGACGTGGTGGCCCACGCCGAGCACCGGGACGCTGCCTGAAAACTTGACGCGGTGTGTCTTGGACCCCGCCACGGCGTTCAACTGGCCTGGCCAAACGGACGCCCCTGTGGGAGCGTGGGTTTGGAGCGTGAACGGCGAACCTGCAACTGCAGGGTACAGCCTGACGGACGAGGGCGACTACGTCGTTGAGGTGCGGGACAACGCCACAGGCTGCTCCGACGTGCACAACTTGACCGTGGAAGTTTGGCCCAACCTCGCGGTGGACGCCGACCCTGTCGACCCGTTGATTTGCATGGGAGATTCAACCCAAGTCCGGGTGGAGTTCTTGCCCGTGTTGGGCACCGACCCGTTCGAAATTCCGTTCTCGTTGGTGTGGTCCACCGAGGGCGCGTCGGGGTTTGAAAGCAACGTGGCTGGAGGCGAGCATTACGTCACAGCCACGAACGCCTGCGGCACGGCGGTGGCCCTTGCCGAGGTGGAGGAGGAATACTGCGGGTGCCACGTGTGGATACCCAACGCCTTCACCCCGGACGACGATGGATTGAACGAGGGGTTCCGCATCGTGAGCAGCTGCGTATGGGACGCGTTCTCGTTCAAGGTGTTCAACCGATGGGGGGAACAAGTCTGGTCCACCACCGACGCGGACCGACCCTGGGACGGAGGCGCAGACGATTTGGGGGGCGGGGAACACTACCTCCCCGACGGGTGGTATCCTTACATCGTATCCTGGGAATACCGCGAAGACGGTGTGTTCTACCGCGAGCAAAAGACGGGCCGCATCTTGATGGTTCGCTGAGCCCGCGGTGCGCGACGGACGTCAGGTCAGGCGTGAAAAACCATCCGGAAGCACGTGCCCTTCCCGGGCTCGGTCCAGGCGACGGAGATTTGGCCTCCGTGGACTTCCTCCACAATGCGCTTGGACAGGGACAAGCCCAATCCCCACCCCCGCGCTTTCGTCGTGAAGCCGGGATCAAACACCTTGCGCGAGACGGCCTTCGTCATCCCCTTGCCGTTGTCCTCGATTTCGATGTGAAACTCGTCCTCCGTCCACTGCGCCCGAAGGGCCAGGACCCCCTCCCCGTCCATGGCGTCCACGGCGTTTCGAATGAGGTTCTCAAGCACCCAGCTCAGAAGTGGACGGCTCAGGGGAAGCGTTCCCGCGGACGGGCCTGAATCCAAGGTCAGTTCCACGTGCTTGCTCACGCGTGGCCGCATGTATTCCACCGTCTCGCGCACCAAATCGAGCGGGTTGTCCGGTTCGAGGTGGGCCTTCGAGCCAATCTTCGAAAACCGTTCCGCCACCACCTGCAGCCTCGAAATGTCCTTGTCCATCTCGCGAAGCGCCTCCGGATCGACTCCCTTGGCCGCGAGAAGGCCAGACCACGCCATGAGCGAACTGAGCGGCGTGCCCAGTTGGTGAGCCGTTTCCTTGGCCATCCCCACCCAAACCCGGTTTTGTTCTGCCTTGCGCGAAGAACTGAATACGAGGTAGGCCACGAGCAAGAAAGCCGCAATCAGCAGAAGCTGGACCGCAGGAAAGTACCTCAGCTGAGTCAAGACCGTGCTTTCTTCGTAAAACACAAAGTGCCACCCCTCGCCTGGCAAATTCACCGGAATCGGAAGGTGAGCGTTGGCCATGTCGAGGTACTTGGCTCGGAGTTTTTCCGGGGTGTCGAGTTGGGACACGTCAATGCCTTGGGACTTCACCACGCGGGTGGCGGTCGAATCGATCAACAGAACCGGCACCGACGCGCTGTTGATGACGGTTTCCGAAATGAACGACTCGATCAATTCATCCATGGCTTCCCGCAACTTTCGGAGGCGCACGCTTTCCGCGTAGTAGATGGTTTGGCCTACCTCCTCAAACCGGATGGGCGTGTTGAAGGCCATGTCCACCCTGAGAATGCTGTCGTAATAAGCTCTCTCCGAAACCCCTGAAGGCGGCGGATCCACGTTCACCTTGTACACCACGTCGCCGTCGCGGTTCACAATGAGCACGGGCACCGTGTTGTTGTTGACCAAAAAATCCCCCGCAAACGACAAGTCCGTGCCGTCCGGCGCCTCTTGGATCAAGCGATACGCCGAGGCAAGCCGGTCCGCCCGCTTCTTCTCTTCCGCTCCCAAGTCTTCAAAAAGCGTTTGCGTGTACGCCACCAACTCCGCACGCTGCTTCACCGCTTCCACCCACAAATCCACCTTTCGTTGCTCTTCCGCGCGGACGATGGAGGCCAAGTGTTGGGTGTACCCAAGCGTCACCACCACAATGGCGGCGGCGGCCAGAAACAGGAGTCGTTTGGACAGGGTTTCGTGCATCAATCGTAAGCCGGGCAGCGCCCGTTGGGTCCGATGTAGGGGTCGTTTTTGTCGCAGGCCGTCAAGGAGAGGACAATCTCATGCGATCCGCGCGCGGCCACATTGAGGGCGTTGACGCCCAAATCGTAGGCGTAACCCACCGTCATCGAGTCGAACAATTTCACGTTCATCAGGCCCACCAGCGCCGAACCGGTGCGGTACCCCAAACCCATTGAAATTCGGTTGTCCAGGTTGAAGGTTCCCTGAAAATCAATCGAGGCGGGCAACCCGGACGCCAGGCGCATTTGGGCGGCCGGGCGGAACGAGAAGCGGCGATCGAGTTTCACCACGTGTCCGGCAGTCACCACGGCAATCCGGCCCGACGACGTTTGTCCCGCGAGGTCGGTCAGGGTGGTGGACGTCACGTTTTGAAGGCTGAATGCCGCGAACGTGGTTTTGTCCTCGTACCACAACCCAAAATCCATCGTTGGAAACACCGTTTGGGAGGTCACGCTTCCAAACAACGCAGGGTCCTCAGATGCGGAATATTCGGGGAATTCAAGGCTTCCAATGTCCAAGCGGTACTGCACCATTCCCACGGCCACACCCGCGCTCAACCGGGCGTTGTTCGCCAACCGCACTTTGGAGGAGTAGGCCATGCTGAAGCGGGTGTTGGACCAGGGTCCGATTTCGTCGGTCAGCACGTATCCACCCAACCCGTGGGACAAGGTGGCGCCGCCGCCGCCAAGCCTGCTCGAAAGGGAGGCAAAATTGCTCACCGGGGCCCCATCAAACCCCGCCCACTGGTGCCGAACCCCCATGCGCATGTCCAAGCATTGCGCGTTTCCCGCCGAGGCAGGGTTGTCGAGCAGGGTGGTCATCAAAAATTGCGACCGCACCCCGCCAAACTGGGCCGTTGCGGTGCCGCAAATCAAAGCCGAGGCGCACAGGAGCACGCTGAGTTTTTTGGCGGTGCTTTTCATCGGATGACGGCTACGTGCCCTGTGATCGGAGCAAGGTTGGCATTGGGTTCGTTGAGGTGGATCACGTAGTAATACGTTCCGGCGGGCACGTCCACACCCCGGTTCTTGCCGCCCCACGGGTTGGGGTAGGACACCGACCTGTACACGCTTTGGCCCCAGCGGTCAAACACTTCGATGGTGGACGTTGGGAAGCTCGACAACCCGAAAATGTTCCACGAATCGTTGAAGGCGTCGTTGTTGGGAGAAAAGGCGTTGGGAACGTCGACAGGAGAGCCTACCGCAATCAAAACCGCGTCCGTGTATTCGCACCCCTCGACGTAACCCGTGACCTCAAACGTGGTGGTTTCAAACGGAGTCAATTCCGCGTATTGGTTGTCCACCATCTCCACGTATTCTGCCGGATTCCAATCAAATCCAAGTTCCGGGTCAGAGCCCAAGACTTCCACGCCTGCTGTTTCCCCGTAATCCATGGTGCTGGCGCAACAAGCATCGATGCTTACCGCAAGCCCGTCGAGCCGCACTGTGCCAGAGCAGCCGCCACCGCTTGAACCAAGAACGAGCACGTAATCGGTGTTTTGGTAGAGGCCGTCGGACACAAACGTCGTGTCCGCTGCCGTAGACCACGACTCGGAAGCCGCAGTGAACTCCGCCGCGTTGCACGCATCGAACGGGTTGGGTTGGAAGATTCTTGCGAATACCGAATCGCCACACGCCAAGTCGCTCAACACAACACTGACCGGCTCCACTTGCCCCCCAAATTGATTGAAGTAGGTGGTGTGGAATTCGATGATTTGGACTCGGTTGGGTTGGAACTCCGGCGCCAACCCTGCAGCACCGGGAAGGTCGAAGGGTGAATTCAACGTCACCGTGGTGTCGGTTTGGCCGCAAAGCTCCAACAGGTTGTCGCAGGCTGCGCTCTGGGCCCAGCTGCTGCACGCCACAGCGCTCGCCCACAGGGTCAACCACGTCGCGCGAAAGAAGTCACGTTGCCTCATGTTCCGAAAGTACTTCCGCTTTGAACGCAGAATCCTTCGGTTTCGGTATGTCATCAACAGGCCTTCGGGGAAAGGCTCGACCGAGCTTTAGGCGTCAAATCCAATCAACAGCGCGCCCTTTTCCACGGCTTGCCCCTCGGAAATGGGCACGTTGGAAACCTCTCCTGACAACACGGCTTTGATCACGTTTTCCATCTTCATTGCTTCGAGAACAAGCAACGACTGGCCTTCTTCCACAGCGTCTCCGGGCTTGACCAACACTTTCAAAACTTTGCCCGGCATGGGGGCTTTGACGTCGCCTGTCGCCGCCCCAGCTTGGAACGACATGCCCATCTTTTCAAGCAATTTGGTCCGTTCGTCCATCACACGGACGGCTCTCCGAACCCCGTTGATTCGAACCACCAAGTGACCCTCCGAGTCAGGACCTTCCTCGCATTCCACCTTGAATCGCTTCCCGTCCCACAACACCGACCACGTGCGCGGACCCAAGGATGTCCACTGGGCACGGTCGTCTGCAAGCCGGGTTGAGTCGCTGCGCTCCACGCGCACGTCGTCCCATTGGATTTCTCTGGCCATGCTGCGAAGGTAGCGTCAGACCCACGACCTTTGGTGCATGGCCGGGATTTACCTTCACGTTCCCTTCTGCCGTCAGGCCTGCCATTACTGCGATTTCCACTTTTCGACCAACACCGATTCGTCGGGCCGCATGGTGGACGCGTTGGTTCGAGAGGCTGGCTTGAGAGCCGCAACCGAGGCTGCCTGGCGCACCCTCCCCTTCCAGACCCTCTACCTCGGTGGGGGCACGCCTTCGTTGCTTTCCACAGAGGAAATCAAACGCGTGGTGTCCGGGGTGTGCCAAGCGTTGGGCGTCGCCCCAAAAGAACTTGAGGAGGTCACCCTCGAAGCCAACCCCGAAGACCTCAGCCCCCAAAAATTGGACGCCTGGCGGGACGCAGGAATCACCCGACTCAGCATTGGCATTCAGTCGTTTCACGACGAAACACTCGGGTGGATGAACCGTGCGCACAGCGGCTCGCAAGCCGAAGAAGGCGTGCTCCGTGCTCATGCGGCGGGGTTTGAGGCGATCACCGTCGACCTGATTTACGGCGTGCCCACCGAGCGCGATTGGAAGGACGACGTGACGCGGGCGCTGAATCTTCCCGTCAACCACGTCAGCGCCTACTCCCTGACTGTGGAGCCGCGTACCGTACTTGGAACGCGCGTCCAGCGCGGGGACCAGGCGCCGTTGTCCGACGAGCGTGCCGTGAGCGAGTACCGCCACCTGTGCGACGAGATGCGGGCTCGGGGTTGGGCACATTACGAAACGAGCAACTGGGCGGCGCCGCGAGGCGAGGGCGCGTTTTGGACGGCCGCGCACAACAGCGCGTATTGGTCCGGGACGCCGTACCTCGGGCTCGGTCCTGGCGCGCACGGATTCTTGGCGACCCGCCGCTACGCCAACGTGTCCAACAACCCCGCATACCTGCGCGCGCTGGAGGGCGGGGCGCTTGACGAATCTTCGGAAGATCTCAGCGCCGCGGACCGGCACAACGAAGCCCTGATGACAGGACTGCGGACCGCCCGAGGCATTTGCCTGTCCTCGCTCGAAGCCGACACGGGGCTCAGGCCCGACGTGCACGAGGCTCGCGCATGGATCCACGCCCTCGAACGGGGCGACCTCGTGAAACTCGACAGCGGATGTTACCGCATTCCCGAAGAGAAATGGATCACGGGAGATCAGGTTGCCGCGGCGCTTTTTTACGTGTCTTAGCGCGAAGCCACGTGTCGGCAAACACCGCCCCGATCACCAGCGCTGCGCCCAGGTAAAAGCCGGAAGAAAACCGTTCGCCAAACAACACGTACGCCAACGCAATGGCGTAAATCGGTTCGAGGTTGATGGCCATCGCCGACTCGAATGGCGTCAGTTGTTGCAACACCTGAATGGACACCATGAAGGCAAACGACGTCGCCACGACTGCGAGCAGCCCGACCCAGAGCCAGTCCGCGTTGGAAAGCTGGAACAACTCCGGTCCCATCTGCCCTTGCATCGCAAGCCAGAAGGCCATGCCCACGCTTGCCGCGAGGAGCTCCACCGCACTCAAGTTGACCGGGTCGTGACGCTTCACCAGAACCCCGTTCAGCGTGCTGAACACGGAGGCCAACAACGCGCTTGAAAGGCCGAGGACGATCCCGAGGATTTGGTCTTTTTCCGCTTGAAAAACGAGGGAAATGCCCACGAACACGACCGCCGCCACCGCAAGCTCACGAACCGCAATTTTGCGGCGGTAGACCCACGGTTCAATGAACCCGATGAACAACGGGGCTGTGGCGAGCATCGTCAACGCCAATCCCACAGAACTGGCTTTGATGGAGGCAAAAAACGTGACCCAATGCGCCGCCACGATGCAACCGACCCCGCCTGCTCGGAGCACCGATCGAACGTCCCAAGACTCCCAGCGGCGACGCCACAAGAGAAACAACGCCGTAGTCAAACCTCCAAGCGTCACACGCCAGAAAACCAAGGGCTCCGCCTCGATTGAAATGAGCTTTCCCAGAATTCCTGTAAACCCAAAAATCACCACCACGCCGTGCAGCAACAGGAGGCTGCGCGTGCGAGAACTCATTGGCGCTGCACCGCGAACCGCGTGGTGCGCGTGGTCGCGCCGTCACGCAGGGGAGTCAACCGCATGGTGTAGGTCGTGGCCGGCCACGACGTCACGTCAATCACGTGGGTTCCGGCAGGCCATTGGCCTTGCGTTGCAGTTTGGCCCAGAGCGTTGAGGACCTCGTAATGCACCGACTCCGGACAGGCAACGCGCACCGCATCCGAAGCGGGGTTGGGGTACACGGTTGCGCGCCAACCTGAAGACTCGGAGACCGCGTCCTCCGCCTCCACCACCAACGTCGCGCTCGACTGGTCGGAACATTGCGTTTCCGCGTCTGTGGCCGTCAAATAGATGTTGTACGTGCCTGGCTCGGTGTAGTTCAATTCCGGCTCTTCCGCGTTGCTGAAGGACCCGTTGCCAAACGACCACTGGTAGTAATCCGCGTTCAAGCTTTGGTTTTCTGCGAAGACCGGGTCCCCGCCGAGCACCAACACGTCGGGAACACTGAAGATGGATTGGACGGGGTCGGTGAGGTCGTCCAAGCTTCGAGGAAGCAAGGTGTAGCCGTCGAAAAGTGGCAGCGTGCCGTCCGACTGTCCGCCAATGCCTGTGACTCCAAAGGTGCCCAAAGGCGCCTCCGTGCCCCAAATGTCGGTGTTGCCGTCGATGCGGATTTGGACGTCCCCCACCCCGTAGTCGACCATCACGTCGAAGTACGGGAAGTTGTTGGTCCATTGCGCGGGGTCAATCAACTTCACGCATTTGAGCTTCACCACGCGCGACTCCGTCTCCTCGCCCATTTCCTGGACCTGGATCGGCACTTGGGTGGCAAACCCGCTGCCCTCGTACATCAACGTGTCGGCGTACAGCGTGGCGAGGCCGGCAAACTGGCCCACCACACCCCGCACCCGGACGCTGTCCCCTTCCTGCACTTCGTACCCAAAATTGTTGATCGCGCTGAACACGTTGATGCCGTGCGTTTCGTCAATCAGGGTGAAGCGAAGTCCTTGGGGGTAGTCGTTCCAGCCGTGCACGATGCCCCGCAATTCGCAGGCCGTGTTGATGCTGTCCAACACGCCTTGGTTGGTGGTGCCACGCACCTGGATGATGTCGTACACCGGGTAGGTCAAATCCGAGGGCAGGATGTGCACCACCACCGTCTCGATGCCCAGCACCGCCCCCCCGGACGTGACTGTCATGGTCAACTCAACGTCCTCCTGAAGTTCGGGGTCCTCGTCGTCCACCGCAGCAAACGTGAAGGACTGGCTGTTCAACAATCCCGCGTCAAAGTCAAAGCTCAAGGGGAACACGGCCGGGAAATCGGCGCCGGGCGAGGCGTCGCCGCCGGAGACGGAGATTTGGACTTCCACGTCTTCCAAGGGGTAGCTCACCAGCATTTCCAAAGTCACCCCGCTTCCCTCGGCCACGTACAACTCCGGCGCCGCAAAACCGACCACCATGGTGCCCAAACCTCCGCACGACGCCGTGTGGTCGCCCAAGAAGTTGAACGTGTCCTGCGGGTACACATCCCACTGAGTCGCTCCCTCGTTCCAATTTGTGGACCCTTGCCCAATGTTGGGCTTCCGCACGAGCGTGTATTCCGCCATCGCCCCCTCTCCCACCGGCCAAGCCCCCAGCGGGTCCTCCCCAATGACACCCATCATGTCGATGATTTCGCCGTTTTTGCGCAGCACAATGGGGTCGTTCCCGTTGAACCAAGTCACGGTGCTCAGCACTTGGCTGACGTTGACAATCTCCGCCGAAGCTTGAGGGTTGCCCATCACGTGAACCCCTCCTGAGGGCAGCAAACCTTCGAGATCAAGCGTCTGAATCGGCACGTCGGATCCGTTGTTGTACACCTCCATGACGTACGGTGTCAAGTCCACGTCGAAGGGGGTGGGGTTGTGAATCTCCAACGCCTTGTTGTTGCTCGTTCCTTCCACGTATTCACTGATGATGAGGTCGTCGCACAACCCCGCCGTTCCGCATTGCAAGATGTTCACCAACAGCGCGTTGGAAGACAAACTGTCGCAACCCAAGGCGGAGGCCCCGAAGGCCGAAGCTCCCTCCACCACGGTGGTGGAATCCAAACCCTCCTGGTAGCTCAACCCCCAAACGTGGTAGTTCCCAGCTTCCCCAAAGGCCGCAAAATCGAAGTAGGGCTCGTCAGTGGTGGACAAGATTGCGTCGTCCTCGTCGCAAATCAAAAACACGTACTCCCCCTCAACTGCGTCGCTGTAGTACCCAAACGACACCAACGCTCCGTCCTCCGTCAAGCACGCCTCGGCGTCGGGCTCCCCACCTGCCGTGAGCAAGGTCCCGCCGTCGCACGACGGAATTTCGCAGGTCTCGCCTACGAGGACGACGGGTTCGGTCGCCACGCTGACGCACCCACCTTCGGGCGCCGTTGCAATCGAATCGAGGGAGGTCCACCCCAAGGCCAAAGGTTGGTTGTGCGAAATGGCGTACACCTCGTACGTGCCGTCGCCCAACCCCTCCATGTTGATGGACGTTCCGAGGTACGTGGCAACGACCTCCGAGGTCGCCGCGTCCACCACGGCCAAGCTCGTGGCCGCCGAGGCCGCGTCCGATTGATGCGTGAAACCCACCAAGACCGGACCCACGTCGGTGCAGTAGGTGCTGACGTTGGGGTTGTTGGCCGCGAGGTGACCGCCTTCGCACGAAAGCACGTTGGACGCCCCTGGGCTCAGCGCTTGCATCACGAAGCCTTGGTCGAGTGGACTTCCCCCGTCGGGAACGCGAGAAAGCCCGTCCGTACCGGCATTGACCCCGGTGCCGCCTTCCTCCACCCCGGTTTCCGCACCGGGACTGACCGCGTCGACAATCGCTTGCCATTGCGGGCTCGTCAAAAAGTAGCCTCCGTAAAAGACGGCGTCGAGAATTCCACCCAGGGCCGGAGCTGTGTCCACTTCAAGCTCCGAGGCGGGCGTGCTCGTCAAAACCACTGCGGCGATCGTGTTCTGCCACCCTTCTCCGTACAGCGCCAAAAAGCCATTGGAGTCGAGGGTTTGGCCTTCCAAATCCACCACAGCCTGGGTCACCGCCGTCCACGCACCCGAGAGAAAAGACGACTTCACAACCACCAACGAGTGCCCGTCCAGCGGAGTGTCTGGCGCTCCATGGAGCTCAACAAATTGCCCGTAATTGGGACCCACAATGAGGTTGACTTCGTTGATGACCAGGTCTTGAGCAGAGGTGGTCAAGGAGGTTCCCGCGAGCAAAAGCCAAATCATGCTTACGGCAGCGAACAAGGGCGTCCTTTTTCCTTTCATGGCGTAGGTTGTGAATGGAGGTCGAAGGTAGCGTACCTTTCTTGTGCAGAGATGAAGCGGAGCATTTCCTTGATTGAAAAGTTGGATGAATTCATCCGGCGGTACCACAGAAACAAGGCCCTGCGGGGCCTGTTGTTGTCGTTTGCCACCCTGACCTTGGGTGCGCTGTTGTTGGCGCTGCTTGAAAACGTGGGGCGCTTTGGGGTGGCCGGTCGCACCGTCCTGTTCTACGCCTTTTCCACAGCTGCGCTGGGTGTGTTGGTCACCCAGGTGCTTTGGCCGGTGCTGCAAGTGTTCCGGCTGAGTCGAGGTTTGAGCTACGACGAGGCTGCGCGCATTGTGGGGGACCATTTCCCAGAAGTCAAGGACAAACTCCTGAACACCCTCCAACTTCAACAGCAGGTCGAACACGCCCAAGGTGCGGACGTCACCCTTCTTGCCGCAAGCATCGACCAAAGAACGGCGGCGCTCCGGCCCTTGCCGTTTGCGAAAGCGGTCGACGTCAGCGCCTCGGTGAAAGCCCTTCGCGTCGCCGCACCCGTGGCGTTGGTGGTGGGTGCTTTGTTGTGGCTTCGCCCCGCTTGGGTGACCGAGCCGGCCACGAGAATTGTCCAACACCGAACCGAGTTTGTTGAGCCTGCCCCGTTTGAGTTTCAATTGAGAAACGACGATTTGAGGGTGGCTGCCGGAGACCCTTTCACAGTCGAAGTGGAGGTGGTTGGCGACGAACTTCCGTCGGTTGTTTTGGTGGAGTCCATGGGAGGCAGGTTCCGAATGGAGCGTGCCCGTGGCAACACCTACAGGTACACCTTTCCTTCCGTTCGAAACACCACCGAATTTCAATTCCTCGCCAACGGTTGGCGTTCTCAAGCCCACAGACTCTCGCCTTACGCCGTGCCCACCCTCGCCGAGCTTCGCGTGGTGGCGACTCCGCCCTCGTACACCGGCCTTCCCGCACTCGACCAGCGCAACCAAGGAGACCTCGTGGTTCCGGAAGGCACGCCAATCCAATGGTCCGTGCGCGTCCAGGACGGGGAGGGCATGCGCCTCACCCTCGGCGACGACCCGCTTGATGTGCGTCCAGGGGCGGGCGGGGTTCACCACGCGAACTGGGTGGCTTCGAACAACACCCTGTACTGGGTCACGCCGCTCGGCTCTGAGGCGACCGGCGACTCTTTGCGGCACCGCATCCGTGTGATCCAAGACGGCAAGCCCGCCATCCGGGTCACGGAAGCCGAAGACAGCACGTCGAGAAAGCTCCGGCACTTTACTGGAGATGTCCAAGACGACTACGGTTTCAGCCGACTCGCGTTTGTTTGGGAGTACGCCGAGCGCGGTCGAACCGCAACTCCGGCGCCCGCAACCCCGGATGCCGACGAAGGACTTGTGGCGTCGCAACGCCCCAACGGTTCTGACGTCCAAGGCGGGCGCGCCGAGCTCGAGGTTCCCTCGGGACGCCAAGGGGCGTTCTTCCACACCTGGGACATGGCCGAGTTGGAGTGGCGCGACGGCGACGTGCTGGAGTGTTGGTTCGAGGTTTGGGACAACGACGGCGTCCACGGGGCCAAGATGGTGCGCTCCGGCACCACCCGAATCGCAGCACCCAGCCAAGACGAAATCCGTCAAGAACGCGAAGAAGCATCGGAGTCCATCGAGGAAAACCTCCAGGAGGCGAGCCGCGAAGCCGCCGAATTGCGCGAGGCCATGGAGGCCATGCAAGAGCGCTTGCGCGAACAGGGGGAGATGACGTGGCGAGATCGCCAAGCCATGGAGGACCTCCTGGAACAGCAACAAACCCTGCAAGAGAAGTTGGAGAAGATGCGCGAAGAGAACGAGCGCAAGGACGAACGAGCCAACGAGTTTGACGCCCAGGAGGAACGCATTTTGGACAAGCAAGAGCAACTCCAAAAAATCATGGACAACCTCATGAGCGAGGAACTACGCCAGATCTACGAAAAGATGGAGGAGCTCATGCAGGAAATGGACCCTGAAAAACTCCAAGAACAGTTGAACGAGATGGAGCTCAACCACGACGCGATGGAGAAGGAGCTCGACCGCGCGCTTGAACAGTTCCGGCAGCTCGAGTGGGAAACCAAGATGGACGAGGCGATTGAAGACCTCAGAAAACTGGCGGAGGAACAAAGCAAGTTGGCGGAAGAAACGGAATTCAACCTGCGCGATACGGAGGAGCTGAAAGCGAAGCAAGACAGCCTGAACCAAGCGTTTGACGAGCTTAGGAAAGAGCTGGACCAACTCGAAAAGGACAACAAACAACTTGAAAACCCCAACCCCATGATGGACAGTTCCGAAGAAGAGCAGTCCATTGAAGAGGAAATGCAAAAGGGGTCGGAGCAACTCGAAAAAGGCAAGGAGAAGAAAGCGTCGGAAAGCCAGCAAAACGCCGCAGAGCAAATGCAACAGCTCGCACAGCAAATGGAGCAGATGCAAATGGAGTCCGAATCCGAATCGGCCAGCGAAGACATGGACGCCCTTCGCGCCCTGCTCGAAAACATCTTGACGCTGTCGTTCGAAGAAGAAGGGCTTATGGCCGAGCTGAAGCTCACCGACGAACAAGACCCGCGCTACGTGGCCCACGGACAAGCCCAGCGCAAGCTCAAGGACGACGCGGTGATGGTCGAGGACAGCCTCTTCGAACTCAGCATGCGCATTCCCCAACTTGCCTCCGCGGTAAACCGCGAAATCGGGTTGGTGAACCGGCACATGACCAAGGCGTTGGACGGGTTTGGGGATCGCCTGACGGCCGACATCGCCATGAACCAACAGTACGTCATGACGTCGTTCAACAACTTGGCGCTGTTGCTCGACGAAGCACTGCAGCAGATGCAGCAGCAAGAAGCCCAAAAGCAGCCTGGCTCCGGCAACTGCGAAAAACCCGGCGGTTCCGGAAACCCCTCCCCTTCGCCCAAGGCGGGAGACATGAAAAAAATGCAGCAAGCCCTCGGCAAGAAGCTCGAACAAATGAAGGAGCAAATGGGCAAGGGGGCCAACCAAGGTCAGGTCGGGCAACAAAAGCCCGGCGGCATGAGCAAGGAGCTCGCCCAGATGGCTGCCCAACAAGCCGCCCTTCGAAAAATGGCCCAGGAAAAGGCCAAGCAACTGAACGAGGATGGCTCCGGCAATGGCAAGCAAATGGGAGACATCGCCAAGGAAATGGAAGAAATGGAACGCGATTTGGTCAACAAGCAAATCGACGAGGCCACCCTGAAGCGCCAACAAGATTTAATCACGCGATTGTTGGAAGCTGAGAACGCGGAGCGCATTCGGGGTGAAAAAGAAGAACGAACTTCGCAAACAGGAGACGACGCCCTCAAGGCCACACCGCCCCAGGCGTCGGAATACCTCCGCAAAAAGATGAACGAGCTTGAATTGATGCGCACCGTCCCCGCGGAACTTCTCCCCTACTATCGGGAGCGTGTCAACGATTATTTCAATACTTTGGACCTCGATCAAGAGAATCCACAACCCGACTTGAAGCCATGACGACGACTCTGCCAGAAATGCGATTCGACTCCAAGCCTGAAAACATTGCGGTTGTGGAACGCCTCATCGATCGGTTGAGCGAAGAGCACAGCATCATTCCTGAGCACTACGGCAACGTCCTCATCGCCATGACAGAAGGCGTCAACAACGCCATCGTTCACGGCAACAAACTCGATCCGGAGAAGTCCGTCACCGTCAGTTGCGCCATCGACAACAAGAACCTTGTGTTCCGCATCAGCGACGAAGGGCCCGGCTTCGACTACGACAACCTCCCCGACCCTACCGCTCCGGAGAACATCGAGAAGCCGCACGGCCGAGGAGTCTTCCTCATGCGTCACCTTGCCGACGAATGTGCCTTCGAAGACGACGGTCGCATCGTGGAATTGACCTTCACGAACGTGTTGGCCTGAGGCCCATGGTCGTGTTTGTCGACGGGGACGTCCCGTGCAACGTCAAGCAGCGAAGGGCTGTCAAGAATTGGTTGAAAGCCGTTGCGACGACCCACGGATTTGTGTTGGGTGACCTCAGCATCGTTTCCCACTCGGACGAAGGGTTGTTGGAATACAACCGGAAATACCTCGACCACGACACCTACACCGACATCATCACCTTCGAC
>Ga0181572_10000872_pt1 | contig 21961 bp, 14 predicted proteins | sample 101ome_26_FD_133004 | JGI IMG/M metagenome (GOLD analysis project Ga0181572, IMG submission 133004) | Coastal salt marsh microbial communities from the Groves Creek Marsh, Skidaway Island, Georgia - 101408AT metaG (megahit assembly) | ecosystem: Environmental > Aquatic > Marine > Intertidal... | reverse complement strand
GGATGTTGTGACGTGAACGTGTTTGCTACGTGTGTATGTGAAGCTAGTCGGCGTCATTGTAGGATATTTCGTAGACTATCTATCATAGCCTAACGTGCCGCGGCAGTGCACAGGCACAGTAACTCATCTCTTCGACTGTCCCAGGGGCGTGCTGTCTACCTGCGCTTTGCACGTCCCTTCGTCTCTCTGATTTCACCTCCACACCCCGACGTAGCACCCCTTAAGGCCATACGCGAGAGGTCCTCCAGCGACGAGGAGGCGCGCACCCGCAGGATCCCAAGCATGCGTGTAGCACGCGTTGAACACACCCAACCCAGGGGTGAAGTGATCGAGATAGATGTGGTGCTCACGGTCAAGCCACCCCTCACCCGCCTCGAGCGTCAGCGGTTCTCCCTGGGATTCATCGAATCCGGGATCCGAGATCCGGTCTGGGGATGACGCACCGGATCTTCGTGGGGATGCGTGAGGGGTGCTATCGCGGGACGATCCTAGCGAAAGGCAGGTGTCATACGCCGGAGCGTTGTCAAGGACGTTATCGCCACGCTCGCCCGGCAGAAACTTACCTGCCCGCACATCAAAAAACGTGATTGCCCCAGCGCCTCCCCCGCATGTGAGGAGTCGCCCTCCTCCGGTGAACGACAGCGAGCGGACCCCGTCGTTGCTGTTTCCGACGAGGCGCTCGTCACGAACGACACCTCGAGCTCGATTGTCCAGAAAGCTGACGTGCTCCTGCGACCCCGCCGCGAGTATATTGCCATCCGTGGCAAGGCACACAAGCTCGCGTCTGGAGCAAATTTTTGTCTGCTCCACTGCAGACATCGTCTCGGGAACGGTGAATATGACGCATCCATCCGTGCTCATGCTCGCCAACCTTTTTATTCCGTGACAGTACTTCACGTCTCGCACGCGATCGCGGTGAACGCCGAGGGTGGCGACGGGGACACTTAGCTGGCGATAGGTGCTTCCCCTGGACGCCGCATCCGGCACAGAGAAAATCTTCACTGTCTTGTCCCTCGAACCTGATGCAACCAGGTTGTCGGTGATCCAATCCAGACCAAACACCCAGTCAGTGTGACTTGTGAGCAGCGCGGTTGGACGAAGATCAGGGACGGAGAACACCGCGGCATCGCTCGGGTTCGCACCACCGGTAACCATTCGCGTGCCGCTCGGGTTAATGGCAATGGCGTGGATGCCGCAATTTTCATAGATAGACGCACCGTCGACCAGATCGGGAGTCGGTGGAAAAGCCACGTTGCGAACCTCACCCCGACCGAACGGGGCGAACCCTGGGTCTTGACCGATTGCGTAGCTTGGCGACGCGTTACGACTCGTGGATGGCTCGGAAATCCAGTCCCCACCCGCGCGCTCGCTCGCTTCTGTTAGCTCCATTCGCTCGAAACGAAGCCGGCTCGGAAGGGGCACTTCGTTGCACTCACCCGTGTCAATGTTCAAAGATGCAAGCTTGTTGTCCTTCGTGCCCAGGAGGACGCGATCATGATCCAACCAAGCCGCCGCGAAGCACTTGTCGAAACGGGACAGTAGAGACGTGGGCATCTCATACTCCTAGTGGGTCGGCGTTCGATAGGGAAGCGTAAGAAATGCAGCGCGAGCCAAAGGAGCCTAGGCTAGCTTAAACCTCGGGTGATGGATGTTGAGTTTTTCTCCGGAACTCCGGAGCGGCCGGAATTCAACAATGGATAACCGGGCTCGACAACATTAACCCCGACTCGTCGGACGCGCGTTGGACGAGAGCAGATCCCAGGTCCTGGGACGTGCGAATCAGACGGGCGGCTTCAGCCGAATTCGCACCTGTATCGTATAGGGCGCTCGCGTCGCGAGTGCATCTCGAGCCTGCCTGAGATGAGATTCACATCGAAGGCAGGGTGGGGGCGTCAAAAGTGGTGGTGTCGCGCGGGACGGACTCCGGAAGAGAAAAGGATCTTCTGACTCGGATTTTTTCGTATCCTCGTGAGCGGCGCACCTCGTCCAACGAGCGTCCATAGACCCGCCGCCGCGCTCTCGCGTGCCAAGGTACTCGCCGAGACCTCGGTTGACGACTGTGAGTGGTTCACTGATTCGGGCGTGTGTTTTGGGGGCATTCATGAGTAATAGGTTAGCGAAGTCCGAGCGCGGTGGTTGTTGGCAAGTGACGCACCTTCTCTTCCTGCACTCCCGCGTCCTGTCGCTCACGGCGGACTTTGCGTAAGGGTTGCCCCGCGCCCTTGTCTTCTCCTTGCTGTCTTCTCGCTTACGCTTCAGAAAGGTACCATCGCTGAGCTCAGACTCGCCGTCGAAACCTTCGCCCCCGTGTACAGGGTGCAGCGGCGGCCAAAGGGCGCCCCAGCTGGTCTGCATTTCGCAGCCGCGCGGGATGCTGACTCAATTTTCTTATATCTCGTACCAGACTAGCTGTCTGGCTAGACGACTTCGCGTCCACACGCGGCTAACTTTAGCCGCGGCAAAACGTCGAGACGCCGCGTTATCGACACGCGCGCCTTTGTCGATGCCCCAATTCGCCTGTTCGGTGGCGGACGACGCCGCCTCGCGCGTGCGCGTCTCTGCGCCGGCACGGCCAACCTGCGCTCGTATATCCATCTTGTGAGTGACGCTGACGCGTGATTTTCAACCGCGCGATTTGGCTGATGGCAACGCTCATGACGCTCATGCATGACAACGTCTCGTATATCATACTATGTAGTACAAGGGGCTGACAGAGCGCCAGATTACCACAGACGTGGTTTACCTTCGAAGCCTTCGAAGGTACTTTCTCGAGGGTAATTTACAAATACACTAGACTATCAAGTCTATTATTAGTCTATGATATTGCGTATGAGGAATTGTACTTTCGTAGGCGACTTTGGCCCGTCGGCAGCGTTGGTGAGTGCGGCTGCCGCGCGACTCCCCCCGCCACCCGAGAAAACGTCACGCTTCGTTATCCTCGGCGCCGTGTAGAACCTTGATCAGTTCTTTCGCGTCATCAACGATGGCTGCCGATCTACGAGTACATGTAGATATCAACGCGCCTTTGGTGTCAATTGCGGACGAGCGCACCTGTGAAGACGACCTCTCGGGTGCCGAGTTTGGGAACGTCGCGATCCCGGGCGACGCCCGGGCACAGAATCCCGAAGAACTTGGGGTCGAGGGAGATGCGGAGGACATCGCGCCATGTTGCCAGGAGACGGGACCATGTCGCTGGGATCTGGTGTGTCGTGCGCACGTTGAGGGCTGGGAACGCTTGCACGGGTGCTCCTTACTTCAGTATTTGCACCTGCACGGTTCGTTTGTCCCACCTTGGCTCGAGGGCGAGGGCGCCCAACCCGGTCAACGAGGTTCCACCGCAGCCCTTGCTGCGGCCGCCTTACCGATCGTTGACAAGACTGAGGATAGAGACGTCGCTGGACTCCTTCTCGATGGTGGCGGGGAGGACGCCTTAGAAGAGGTTGCGGGGAGAGGCGCGTTTGTCGCCGAGGTGCCTCTCGCTGGATCCTCCGCGATGGATCTTGACGACGACGACGAGCTGGACATTGCGGCCCCGGACCGCGTGTTTGCAATCGCGGTCGAGGAAGGCGAGCGTGCTCGCGCAAACTCCACGGGAGCGCTTGCGCTTGACGAGGCGGTACGGGGGGAGACGAGCCGATGCGAGCTTTGAAGACCACGCCGCGTTGAACCGCAAACGAAGGTTTTAATGTACGTAGACTGACTGAGTGGCGCGCCGCGCGACTTGAAAATCGAATGTCTCTGGCAGGGACGTTCATTCTACCGGAAGGGACGCCGCGAGAGACGAAACTGTCGGTTTGCGTGCATCCCGCTCGACATGCACGTCTCTTTGGTGCCCGCGCCAGTCATCGCCCATGCGCTAGGCCCGGCGAACCCGTGCCGGAAGTGCGCCGCCGCGTCTCAAGGCGTTGGCTCCGGGGCATCGTACTCTCGACGGAAGGCGTCGCAGTTCCGTGTCGGCGCTCGTGCGTTCTTCCGAGGTAGAATGACGACGGATCCACGGCACCGCCGCGTTCACGAATCATCGTATGATGATGATGTCTTTGAGCACGAGCGATCTCGTTACTTCGCGCGACCGGCTGAGGGGGTTTCATTACAGGGAGTCCGGACGCCCTCGCCGTTGGAGTCGCGAGAATTTAACAATTCGATCTCTTCGACCGTTGCTGCGAGCCCTTCGGCGACCTCGAAGTCATTCGCCGCGCGACTCGTTGCAACGGGCGTTTTTGCATTCGCCGGGATCTTTACGCCGCTTGTCGCCACCGCAGCCTCCCCGTCGCAACCTGGTATTGTGAAGTCATCAGTGTCAGACATCAACCCGAACGTCATTCGTTTGCCCGACTCTACACGCGCCAGGCTGGATGCCTTCTTTCTCGAGCGCGTGCAGGACTGCAAGGGCGTCATCGAAGCCGTTGATAGACACATTAACGACCCTTGGGACATTGAGGACATCTGGCTCATCTTCCTGTGGCACTTCATGATTACGAAAGGACGGCGCAAGGCTTACAAATTTTCGCGCGATAGTTTCGCCGGGTCGCCTGATGCAAGCGGATCATGGGAGACGAGCTTTTGGAACTGGGCCGCTCATCCCATGCGCGTCGTCGGTGCACTATGGATCGCACTGTATGCCTTCGATAACCTTGTCCGCATCGGATCGATGTTGGGCATTGCACGGTGGCTTCCCTTGATAATGATGGAACAATTTGACCGTGGGATGTACACACTTGCAGGCGGGATAATCGCCATCATGATGACCGATCGCTGGTTTCCCGAGATTCTCGAGTCGCGCGCAAACGTCAAAGACGCGTCGCAGAGGCTTGTCCTAACGCGCCTCGTCACAGTCTCACTCGCGATCACGACAGTTGTCTGCACCGCTATTGTTTTTGGGCTACCGCCGAAATCATTGCTCGGGTTCGGCGGCATCGGTGGCCTGACATTTGGTTTGGCAGCAAAGGATCTCATCTCCAACTTCCTCGGCGGGTCGATGCTCGCAGTCATGCGTCCATTCAGCCCTGGGGAGAAAGTTTACCTCATGGCCGTCGGCGGACGATTCCGTGGCACGAACGAACCGAGCGTCGGTGGATACCTCGTCAAAGATATCGGATGGTACGCCACAACACTCATCCCAAAAGATACCCGACCGACGACTGTGCCAAATGGATTCTTCCTTGGTGCCAACGTCATCAATATTTCGCGCCAAACCGCCCGCATCATGGTGATGAACATCCGCGTGCGCCTTGATGATCTCCCGACCATCCCGGTGATGACGTCTGAGATCGAAGAGTACCTTCATGATCACCCAGCCGTGACAAACCCACCAGAACGGCCAATCCGCGTGCATCTCCGCGATGTCTTACCTGACCACGCAGCGGTGCGTGTTGAGGCGCACACACACATCGTTAAGAAGGAGGCCTTCCTAGCGGTGAACCAAGAAGTGACGCTTGGCGTGTATGCTATCGTCGGGAAGTTTGCATCGGGGCCGGCGTGGCCAGTCGGGTGCTACGACGGCGCCGCTGGGAAGTGGGGGGCGGGAAACAGCCAAGGCAGCAATGCGTCGTTCGATGGCACGGGGCGCTGATATCGAGTAATCAACAACAACATATGTGCGTTTCTTTAAGCCTAGAGTCATAAACATCGCTCACCAATCATTCGTCACTATCACGTGTACACCCTCGAAGAGTCCGGGATGACAGCGTCCTCAGTCTTTTGTCCCAAGTCTGACCCTGACCCCACAACTGGATTGAATGGAAACCCCGAAAAGCACGCGATGATTTGTGTCGCGTGCGATGCTGCCTTCCGGTCCACTCCGCCACAAAATCCGGTTCCTCGGCCAGATTTGCGTGCCCCAGACGGAACCGGCACTGCTACTAGTCTCGCTGGGATTCTGAGCTCTTCACACCGGCACAGTGTTGCCGCTGCTGCGCCCAAGACCATCGCACCCGGTGGTGGTGGTTTTGCGTCACCGTCCGAGGTGCGGGACGCAACTCCAGATGTCTTCGCCTTATCTGCATCGCGCAAGAATGTGTTGTCCAGAACGAATGCGCCGCGATATCCGTCGCTCGTACTCGCACTGACGTCGCGCTCGTCCACAGCAGCGACAACAAGGACGGTGTAGGGTCGTGTCGCGTCGAGCGCTGCGAAGGCCCACTCTCGCGCGCGAACATCTGGTATTTCATAGCGTGCGCTCACAAGGATGACCCCGTCTACAATGGAGGAGCCATGTGCGTTGCCGACACATTCGGACGCACGCGCACTCGGCCTAGTACGCTCAACGACGCAGGTAAGGTCGTCGGGGTTTGAGGCGGCGGCGATGCCTCTCGCAGTCACACCCGAAAGTGTGATGGTGCCGAGCGAGGTAGCCTCGAGAGCGCGCCCGACGGCGTCGCGCGCAAGAACGCACGCAAGAGGGTCGACCGTGACGATCAGGACGCGGCAGGAAAGGCCACCTGAAGAAATTGCAGCGCGTACTCCTGCGTTCCACTGTGGTTTGGAGTGGGGGACGTTGCGGAGGAAGAGCGCGGTAAGCGGGGGTTGGGGTTCGGACCCGTGAACGCGTTGGCGGTCTCTGTAATGAGGGCACGAACCACGCCGAAAACCTTCGGGCCGTCCCCGGCTTCGGCGCGCTCCTCCTCGGCGATGCGCTCATCTTCCTCGTCGATGGTGGCGCGTGAGACGTCAGCCTCCTCGAGCGGATTGAACAAGTCCGCCATAGCGCGCGGGTGCGAGTTGTCCGTTAGGGGCCGTGCCGTCTCGCTCAGCAGGCCCGAAGGCCTATAGTTCAATGGGTCTATTCCTGAGATCGAGATTACTTTACAGTACTATACAAGTTTTAAAGCAGTCCAGATCACCGAGAGATGATTTAGTTTGACACCACAGGCTGTACCAGTACATACGGTGGACGCAAACCCAAACCACTACCAGTACCAGTACCCTTTGGAAAAAAAAAAAGTATCATATCATATAATTTCTATATACATATACATTTCTGGGTAATCTGGTGCGCTTTAAAACTTGTAATCAGATCTCAGGAATTCTCTAAAATAGACTACATAGACGACAGTACTGGTAGTACCAGGAAAGCGCCCGGTCGAGGGTTTTGACGCCGTCACCCTCAACCGCGCACGGGCAAACATTCGGGGAAGACATACCTATAGCGAGATGTCATCTTTCTTCCCTCGCGGTGGATCATTCGGCCCCGTGCCGCGTGGCGGTTCTAACGCCCGCTTCATCCGTTCTCCTGCCCCCGCTCGGGGCTCGTGTTCGCCACGCCCCATAGGTGCACGCACGATCGTGACTCTTGTGGCAGCTTCTGTCGGTGCCGGAGCGACGACAACCCAGGGCAAACACATGGCTCGCCGTGCTCTCCTCGCAGGAGGCGCGGCGATCGCGCCAGCGCTGCTGGTTGCACAGGCGGCGTTCGCGAAGAAGCCCGCGAGACCACCGCCCGGGAGAGACGGCGGTTCCTCCTCTCGTGCTGCCGTGCAACCACCACATCCGGTGACGAAGGTGGATCTGGACGGGCGCCGTCTCGTCGCCATCGGTGATGTACACGGCGACTTCAAGCAGGCAATGCGTGCGCTTGAGTTATCCAAGTGCATGGATGCTTCTGGGCACTGGGTCGGCGGCACCACGGTTTTGGTTCAAGTGGGGGACATTCTCGACCGTGGCGATAACGAGCTCGCCATCATGCGCAAATTTCGCTCGTTAGCCAACGAAGCAAGAGAGGCTGGCGGAGACGTCCTCGTGACGCACGGAAACCACGAGATCATGAACGTGTTGGGAGATTTTCGGTACGCCACCAAGGGCGCGTACGGCGAATGCGCACGCTACGCCGCGAAGGCGCGAGCAAGGGAGATTGCCAAATACGGCGAGGAGAATGTCGCTCCTTTGCCTGACATCCCTGACGGTGTCAACCCAGAAACCTACATGGGTGTCCTCGCCAGGCGCCAGCTCTTTTTACCCGGCGGTGAGATGGCGGTGAAGATGGCTGTCAACCCAACAGTGTTACAAGTCGGGGACACGGTTTTTGCTCACGCCGGGATCGACTCTTCCACGGTAGATTATGGCTTCCAGAGACTCAACGACGAAGTCGCTGCCTGGATGGTGGGCAAAACGTCAACACCGCCAAAGCAAGTCCTCGAGGAGAAGGGTGTTGTGTGGACGCGCGAGTATGGAGGGGCGGACGCAGGCGTGACCGCAGAGGCAACCGCTTGTCGCCGCCTTGGAGAAGCACTCGATGCAACTGGGGCTAAGCGCTTAATTGTTGGACATACGCCGCAGCAGAAGGGTATCGGGAGCGGATGCGGGGGGCGGCTCTGGCGTTCTGATGTGGGCATCAGCCGAGGAATTTACGGTAACGCCCCGCAGGTGATCGAAATCATCAACGGGCGCGTGCGCGTTTTGGCGGCATAGAGAGCTTTACAAGTAGATAGAGAGAGTTCTGGCTCGAGCTATCTAGCTAGCGCCACAGCTAGAAAAGAGAAAAAAATCAATCTATTCATATTTATCTGTCTACGCAGCCAGGTTTTTGTTGGCGTTCCCCCGTTCACGTCTCGACCGATATACGTGCGCTCATCCCCATCCAGGTCCCACCTGGTTCATCTCGCCCGTCTCGACCTCGTCCTCGGCTTCCAAAATCCGCGTGTTCGCATCTTCATTGCCTTCATCGTCTTCCATAGGGATTTGGCCACCAAAATCCCCGTCTTTTATGTGTGCCTCCCACGCTCCAATCCCCGCGACGTTGAAGCCAACGATGTCCCGAAACTCTGCTGCACGTTGCCGCAGTGCCGGCCGAATTTTCAAAAGTATACCGCGCGCTGCCGTCGTTGCACCCAACTGGACATAATGCAGCCGAATAATGAGCGCCGCAAGACGGCACGTCAACTCAGTCCTTTCCCCAGATTCGAGCCAACCACCCAGGTGATCGAGGAGCGCGAACGCAGAGGAGAACGGAAGGGAGAGAATTGCACGCTCCAGCTCAGCGGACTTGACCTTTTCAATAGATGCAAGAGCGTAGCGCTCAGGGCTCCGACCCATAAGAAGAGGATTTGGCTGCAGCCCACGTGGATAAGACCGATTACTCCCGAACATCGAAATGCTATTCGTGCTCGCACCTGCAATCCAGTCCCCTTCCTCGAAATCATCCCCATCGAATAGGGCTCGCAACTTCCTTGCATCGTTCGCGCGCTCGTCATCTACAGGATGTTGATCATCATCGTCCCCTGCGCTGGCTGTGTTTGCAGCGTTGGCTCGCCGAGACGCTACTTTTAGGTGTGTGTCGATACGTCTTCGTTCGTGTGCTGCGACGTCGAGAGCGTCGACGATGGCATCCGCGGCAGACAGTGTCTCGAGCGTCTTACGCCCCGCCATCCCAGCTTCAGCGCCCGCAGGGGCAATACTGCCTACAGCTGCTGCGAGATCACGCGCGGCTTTTGCAACGCGGTCATCATCGTCGTCCTCTCCCCCTCCGTTCGCGCTGTCACCTTCCTCAAGCAGAGACTCTAGGCGTTTCTCCCTCTCCTCATCAACAAAGAACGGTTCATCTGTACGCTCCCACACGCGAATCGCGCGATCGTGCCCCCCCGTGACAGTGAAACTGCCGCGGCTTGAGACTGCTATGCACCACACCGCAGCATGATGGCCTGAAAGGGATAGCAAGGGTTCAAACTTATCCGCGTCCCAGTACTTTACAGCGCGGTCTTTGCCCGCCGAGAAGAGGTAGTGCGTCTTTGGAACGAACGCAACGGCAGTCACAGAGTCATTATGCGCGAAGATGGAGCGGTGACAGTCGCCGAAGTCAAGCCCCCAGACACGCAGATTTTTATCTGCACCCCCTGAGACGAGAAGCTGTGCGTCGTTCGACACGTCATGGCACAGAGCAGGAAGGCGGTGGCCGTACAGCGAAAGAAAGAATTTGAGCGAATCTGCAAAAAACACCTTCAGGGTGTTGTCCAGAAGCGAAACGGATAGGAGTTTACCGTCCGCGGTGACTCGGATGGATAAAACGTCCTCAGCCATCTGGAGTGTCTTGATGTGCGCGATGCCAAGTTCACGGCGCGTGACAGCAGTGTCAACATCGTCCCTGATATGCGCCAGTCGCCACTCCCAAAACTTAACAGTCTTATCCGCGCTCGCGGAGACGAAACCGGCGCCATCAGGAAGTAATGCAATTGCCCAAACTGCGCCCGTATGAGCGTTGGGCGCGCCCGCAAGTGCTGCACCTACCTGCACGTCGACGATCTCTAGCGCGCCAGATTTTGTCCCAACCACAACATGCCGCCCACCTGGCGCAAATGCCACACACAAACCATAACCTCCCTCGATCGATCGCAAACACGCACCGCGCGTCGGATCCCATACCTTCAAACCTTTTTGGGAACACGTCACGAGCGTTGCGTCGTCTGGAGACAGCGCGAGCGCACGGACATCCGCGCGATGGCCTGCGGCTTCAAGTGCCCTCGACTTTGTTGGCTCGACGAGATTTCCATCGAGAACTCCCCCGGTCTCGTGATCATTCATCGTTGTGAGTTCCCACTCCTCGAGCGCATTGTTATCCAAAAGCACCGCGACCACCGAGCGAACACCTGGACGGCGGCGAGCCATGGGCGCGAACGCAAATCCGCGGGTTTTGGCCTTCGTGCGAATCACTGACGCAAGGTGAAGTTCGTCCGCGGCAAGAACGCCCTCGCCCTCCTCGCAGCCACCAACGTCGTCAATGCGTTCCACGCGCTCTTTCTCGCGCTTACGTTTCCGTCTTCGTTTCAGCCGTTTCGCTCTTTCCGCCTCAGTGCGCACGCGGTACACCTCAACCGCGCGGCCAACTGTTTGGACGCCGAGTGTTGTGCCTGCAGCATCGAAGCGGACGGATGCGACGCGTGAACGATCTGCCCGACAGATGTTGCCCATAGGCGTCAGTAGCGATGCTGCGTCAGCAATGGACGCCGCCACCGTCGCGCAGGCGGCTGGATCATCAAACGCATTCATCGACTGAGTTTTAACTCCGCTGAAAAGGTCAGCGTGCACCACTGGCTTGGCGTCTGCATCATCATCACCTCCCTCTGTAACTGCGAAGAGGTGCAGCCGATCATCATTGGTGCCGACAGCAAGCCTTCGCGCGCGCGGGTCCACGTCTAGGCTCCAACACTCAGCTCCGAGCGCGGCGATGGTCTGCGCACAGTGTTGCGTGTCCAAGTCCCACACTCGCACGGTCGCATCTTTACTGCACGTTACGAGCCGTGCACCGGCAGAGGCGGTGCCCGAACCCTCCTCCGCACCTGGGCGTTCAACAAAGACGGCATCCGTCACCTGGTCTTTGTGCCCACGAAGTCTACACAATCCCGCCTCAGCGACGACATCCCACACGACCACGTTGGTATCCTTGCCACCGCTTACAAGTAAGGCGCCGCTTGTGTTAAATCGAAGCGCAGTCACCTCCGAACGATGGCCTTTAAGGAGAACGTCAGAGGTTCCGTCTTCGAGATTCCAGAGCCGAACGCTACCGTCGGCGGCGCCCGAAGCAACGAGGGAAGACCCGGGAGCGCGTGCAATGCGCGTGATCGCGGGAGTCGCGCCGCTCTCTCGTGGGGGAGGGTCGAGGCTTCGCACTTCGAGGCCGCGCCGAATGTCCCATACGGAGAGTCGTTCGAGCGCAGCTGTAACGAGGAGCTTGCCCGCGTCGTCGGCGTACACTGGGGAAGCCTCTGGGGAGGCGATGACGCCGAACGTGCGCACCTGCTCGTAGCGCAGGTACGCCTTCACCATTTTTTGCGAGGGCTAGCACACGCGTGAAAGCGTTAGCGAAAGAGCGCTCAGAACGACGCCAACGAAAGCGCGCCCTTCGTATTGGGAGGCAGGGCGATGCTTGGTCGCCGGCGTCGGAATCCCTCGCCGCCGCCAATCTCGGAAAAGTCCGTCCTGTACCAGGTACAAGTACACTTGAGGTTGAAGGGTTATTATTACTTTCGAAACTACGTTGAAAGTAGACTAGCTAGGAATAGTCTATAAGCTTATAGCTATGACATAGTCGACTTTCGTATTATGTCGCAGTTCGGCGAACGTTGCCTGCTCAGGGCGCACACCTTCCCGCGCTTCACACGCCCGCGACGTTTCTTCCAACGTGACCGTACGGCGCTGCCTTCTTTGGGCTGAGCATTCGTCACCGAGCGAGCCCATTCGCGGCACTTCGGTCTTCTCGCTGGGCGAGGTACTGGGTTGATGTCCGGCCACTGCACCCCGACCACACCCCCTGGGCGACCCCCGCTTATTGTCCTGCAGTGCGACGCATGCAACAAAGTGTTGAGCGACAGCTCTGCGTTGGTATTCAGCGATGAACGACGCGATGTGATTGTGGTAAAGGCGGCGTCGCACATTGCAGTCGACGAGAAGGTGCGCCGAGCACCAGGAGATGACGACCAGATTTCGCGCCTGCTTCTTGTCGTGAACGTCAGTTTCGCCGGAGCCGGACCTATCGCTAGGCGATATGATTCACCAGATACCGCAGTTCCCTTTATCGCGTCGCAAAGCGAGTAACTTCCCCGTCCCAATCTTCGGTTTGCTTGAACCCTTCACGCTCGTTATTTGACGCCGCGTGTTCTGTATCCCTGTCATCGACTCGCAGGACACCGTGCATGAGGGCGAGAACGAATTCAATCGTGTTGAGTGCGCGCGATGCCGCGCCGTTGTCGGCCGCGTATATAACAAGACGTCTCCCGAGGACGCGAAACTCCGCGATCTCATCGCTCTGGATCGCGGTCGCGTTTGTTCGTACACGTTCGGTCGCCACGCCGTTCGCGTCAGCGGCCAACCTGAAGATGACCCAAACTTCGGCGCAGCGGGGGAATCGGCCGAACGCGTGTCACGGCTCGAGGAGCAGATGGTCAAGGTGGAGAATGTGCTAGTTCTCTTCAATGAGCGCATGGGCGCAATGGAAAGCGCGTTGCGAAACGTCCTCGCACGACTCGATGCGGCGACAGCGAGGTCAGAGCCCGCAACCTGGGGAGCAGGGCCGGGGGTATGGTCAGGGAGGGGTGCATACGGCGGAGACGGAGAAGGATTTGGAGGTGTTTGCATGCCTGCGCTACCGCGAGAATCGGACGGAGGCGGAGGCGGAGGCGCACGGAGATGAGTAGACTTCTAGTACAAGTAGTTGTACTGGTACAGGACCTTGTAGTAGTACAGGTACTTGTACCTTGTAGTAGTACAGGTACTTGTACCTTGTATTAGTACAAGTACAATCACGAGTAATGGCGACAATAATGTGGCGGAAGTGTGATAGTGTCATGATGTAGTCTTTTAGAACTATCTGTAGCAGCTTTGGCTTCAGCGTACAACACCTAAAACGTACCTGTCTTTATGTGGCTATCACTAAAGGTCACCTCGACAACGGACGCCTCAGCTGTTTCCGCGACTGCGATCGAAGCATCACAAGACACTGCGTGGCGAGGCGTGGTTTTGCCCGAAGACGACCGGCGCAGGCGCTCTGACCGTGCAGGAGTGTCAATGCTCGCCTCCATGTTAGCGTTCATCTTTGTCCGTGACGACAACGACGGTAGGTCGTCGAGAGCTAGGGTGTTTCCCTTTGGATTCAGCGATGCTTTCATGGGCGTGCGTCTCTTGGACTCTGCCGCACGGAGAAGCACCGCGAGTGCCGTAGCGCCAGCGAGGGCGGCTGTTTTCGATACGTGTGTCACTGCCAATCTATTTGACTCTGTCGCCGGCGTATTTCGTCTTGTTCCGGCGAAGTCAAACACGGCGGCACACAAGAGCCCCGCGCGGATTCCCCAGCCAAGTAAGTGCGCGCCCTCAATCGAGTCGACCCAAACACGGAAGCTCCTAGATCGTTGGCGGAGATACACGGCGGCAATGAACCTGGTGAGGCAATCGCCCAACGTGAGCTCCGAAGGGAGGATGCTGAGCCCTGTGAAGGCGACAAAAGCTAAAGCACCGGTGATCGGTCCACCCACGGCATCGCCCGCACGCCACGCCGTGACGCCCATCCACGTTATAGCGTCCATCCCTCGTTCGGGGTTCGAGCGCCACCGACCGGACCAACCCAAGAGCTGCCCAGCTCCGAGCAAGCCCCACGTCTCAGGCGTTACCAAAAATGCTGAAACGGCGGCGAAGAGGCACGAAACGCTCAAAAGGGCGTGGAACTTCTCGGGGAGTGGCAAGACCATGACCACGGGCGAGGACAGCGGGGTAAAGCCGAGAAGGAAGATGTGGAGAGTAACCGCGGACAGTATGTTGTACAGCAGACGCCCGAAGCGACCGATGTACGGGGCGCGATATAGACGTGCGGGACGCAGGAGCGAGTGCGGGAGAGCGAAGACGAGAGCGAGCGGAACGTTTCGGGCGAAAAAAGAAACGATTCCGTCCGCGGGAGGATTGCTCGGGTGGCCTCGGGCCACGAGGTAAGCGGCGATCCAAGGAGCGCGCCGCCCCAGATGGCTTACCCAGGCAACGCATCCCTGCGGCCGAGGGAAGTTAGGAGTTGGTGGAGGATCAGCGGGTGGAAAGTTGACGTTGGATGACGTCGACGTGCGTGCCCACGTTGCCAAAAACAAAAAGCTCACGGCGGTCGTCGTTTTCAACTCGCGTCTTCCGCCCTCCTACCGCGAGCGTCCACACCACGTACAGCGCCGCCGCGAAGATGAAACTCGACCATGCGGCATTGAGCGAGTAGCGAATCGTCCTCGACCGGCTCCACCACATCTTTGCGCCGTCGCACGAGCTGCGCCGCGAGCGTTAATGACGGATGCCGCTCTGGGTACGCACCCTGCGACGGTCCTGCGGCCGTCTTTTCGTGTACCAGCCATCAGGTAGGTCCAGCCAACGGTACGGTATAATCTCGAAAGTTAATACGGTAAGTGTCCGAAGTGTACAATTTGCCCCACGGGCCACCCGTGACGATCCCGGCAGGTACCGGCAAGCACCCTAGCTAGAGCTACTCTAGAGCTAGCTAGCTAGCTAGCTAGCTACTTTCAGTACTAGCTACAGCTAATATTATAATAGTCTAGTAATAATATTAGGACTAGATAGGCAGAAAGTATTTTACGAAGGTATAATAGACTATAGACTACTAATAATAATATCATAGGATAGTCTAGTCTAGTTAATTCGGCAAAGCCGTTCTACTGGGATTTCAGCAAAGAAGCCTAACCAGTACCTGGTGGCGCGGTCAGTGGTCGAGCACTCAACTCTTCTCCAAGACTCTCCTTCTCATCTCCCACCCTCTCCAGCTGCTCTCGCTCGTGCCGCGTCTCGCGACTCGCGCGGGAGCTCGGAGTTCCTCGGCAACGGCAGCGCGCAACTCGTTTTCGGTCCCGCGCCGACTTCGTGTATAAAAAAATGGCGACACCGCCTCGGCCGCCCGCCTTGTGGCAGCCTCAGCAGGAGGGAGTGAACCAGATCCTCCAGCTTCTGACTGAATACCGCCAGCCGGGCGCGAATCAGCAGCAGGTGCGCGTTCGGCCGCGCCCGTTTCTGTAGAGCTCGCTCGGGTGAACGCGCGCGATCGCGCCGGCATTCCACGAGTGGAACCCTACGCCCGCGGAACCTTGCGCCCGTCCGATTTTTGAACGCGTTCCTGGGTCCCGCCTTCCCCGCTCACCTCCCCTTCTCCATTCCTTCTTTCCGCTCACGCGATCCTCTTGATTGGCAGATGTACCAGCGTCTACAGCAGTGCGCGACGATTCCAGACTTCAACAATTACCTCGCCTTCCTCCTGACCCAGGGCGAGGGCTCGCAAGACGAGATCCGCCAGACCGCGGGTTTGCTCTTGAAGAACAACCTCAAAACCGGTTGGCACACCACGTCAGGCGAGTACCGTGCGTACATTCAGCACGTCCTCCTCCCCGGTCTTGGTCACCCAAACCGGTTCTTGCGCCACACTGTCGGGACTTGCGTGTCGATGATCGCGCGCGCTGCGGGCCCGGCGGGGTGGCCCGAGTTGTATCCCGCGCTGGCACAATGTGTGGAGCATCCAAACAACGAGAGTTTACTGGACGGCGCTCTTGACGCCGTATACAAAGTGTGTGAGGAGCTCAACGGGCGTCTGGATGTTCCCGTGCAGGGTATGCCGGAGGGAACCCCCGCGGGTTTGCTCATCCCAAGGCTGCTGACACTCATGGCGAACCCCGCCGCCAGCGTTCGCCGCGCCGCGCTCGGAAGCATCAATCTGATGGTGCCATCATGGCCACACTCACATTACGCGGCGATGGATACGTATTTACAAGGTTTATTCTCCCTCGCGCAAGATGCAGATAACGGCGTGCGCAAACACGTGTGTTCGGGCATCGTGTCGTTGCTATACCGCGCCCCAGAGAAACTCACTCCGAACATGCGCGAGGTAATAACGTACATGATTGAGCGCACAGCAGATGGCGACGAGGACGTGGCGCTGGAGTCATGTGAGTTTTGGGCGGCGTTTTGCGAGGCGGATCTCGAGCGTGATACAGTCGAGACGCTGAGAGAGTTCACGCCAAAGTTAATTCCGATGCTGTTGACGAACATGGCTTACGCGGAAGACGACGAGGAGGTGCTCGCAGCGGAGGACGACGAGGCGAACGCGGGAAGGGAAGACAGGGATCAGGATATCAGGCCCAGTTTCAGGGGGCAGAGGGACAAGGGCGAGGGTGGGTTAGGAGGCGGGAATTGGGGAGGAGGAGGACAGGGGAAGGAGGAGGAGGAAGGATATTATGGCGGCGACGAGGACGAGGACGAGTCGCAGTGGAACCTACGCAAGAGTAGCGCAAATGGGCTGGATGTCATGTCCAACGTCTTTGGAGATGAGCTTCTTGGAATGATTTTGCCCATCGTTGAGCAGCGCTTCCGGGAACAAGATTGGAGGCTGCGAGAATCCGCTGTGCTTGCCATCGGCGCGGTAAGCGAAGGATGTACAACGGGGCTCACTCCGTTCCTCCCGCAGCTGATCGAATATTTGGTCCCAACCCTGGAGGACCCGCGACCGATGCTGCGCAGTACAGCATGCTGGACCCTGAGTCGTTTTAGCCGCTGGGTCGTGCAACTCGCATTCGCGGCGCGGCCAGGAGATCCGCCCCCGGCCACCGCCGCGCAAGGGAAGCAATTCGTGGAAAAGATTCTCGGCGGTCTCCTCCGACGCGTTGCGGATAAGAACAAACACGTGCAGATAGCGGCGTGCGGCGCGCTGGCCACGTTTGAGGCGGAGGCGCGGGAGGACATAGCACCGTGGCTCGGTCCAGTCGTCGCCGCCCTCGGTGGGGCGGTGGCAAGCTACAAACGCAAGAGCCTCCGCTCGGCGTTCGACGCCATTTCGACGCTCGCAGAGAGTGCTGGGGACGCGGTTCGAAACATCCAGTGTGCAGGGGCGCTACTTCCGCCGCTTTTGCGTAAGTGGGAGGAGGGCGGAGACGGCCAACCCGATCTGTATCACCTTCTGGAGTGTGTCACGACAGTTGTCTCCGGCGTCGGTTTGGGCGCACAGGAGTACGCTGCTCCGGTGTTTCAGAGAGCGCTGGCGCTGGCGCGCGCACAGCTCGTGGCGCGCGAAGCTGCGAAGACGGATCCGACTGTGGTTTATGAGCCCGACCGTGTCGTGTGCTCGCTGGACTTGCTCTCTGGAATAGCAGACGGAATCGGACCCGCTTGTGAGGCGCTTGCGTCGGCACACGCGATGGCGCTCAACGAGACACTTGTTGCCAGTTGCACCGATGCAGAATCCCCCGGCGTGCGGCGCTCCGCCTTCGCGCTGCTGGGAGACGTCGTCAAAGGAGGCGGTGGGTCTCACGTGTTGGTATCGCTGCCGACGTTGATGGAACGCGCAGCGATGAACCTGAGCCCAGAGAGCATCAAGGCGTACAACATGGGCGCGTGCAACAACGCATGCTGGTCGGCGGGTGAGGTGGCACTGGCGTTTCCTCCAGAAACCATCGTGCCGTTCGTTCCGCCGCTCGTCACCGCGTTCGCACGCGTCCTGAACACCACAATGATTCAACGGTCGCTCGGAGAGAACGCCGCAATCGCTCTTGGACGGTTTGCGCTGAAGTGTCCCGAGGCGATCGCTCCCGGTTTTGGCGACATTGTCGTGCCCTGGTGCGGCGCGCTGCGCCGACTTCGGGACGGGACAGAGAAGGAACAGGCATTCGGAGGTTTGGTGCGCCTGGTGCAGCTCAACCCGGATGGCGGTGTACCGGGTATAGTTGAGCTCATGAATGCTGTCGCGAGCTGGAGGTATGTCCGCTCCCAGGAGCTTCACGCAAATCTCTTGAGCGTCATGCGCGGATATGAGCAGCACCTGGGCCCCGAAAAGTGGGCGCAGCTCGCAGAGGCGCTCGGGCCAGCCGTGCAGCGCAAACTTGGAGAATTCCAACATGCGAACCAACCGCAGAGCTGAGACAGGGGAATGCGCGAGAGAGGATCATTCACGTCATAGAAACTTTCTCCCATGTTCGGGCTATGTGATGTGATATCTTATATAAACCAACCTTCGTCGCTCACCGAAGGATGCTTTGTTCCAGCAGGCTCCTCAGTACGTGTTTTGCCTACATAGCTCGTTCCGGCACAGTCCCACTCGCGCGTCTCACCATGGCGTCCGTTGAGATGGTACGGCCGCGCAGCGGGGCGCGCTCGGGCACCTCAACATCTGAACCCGGGTACGCGCTCCTTGATCACGAGCCATCCCGCGCGTCCAATGCGACGCCCTCCACGCACGAAGCGTGGGCTCGAGCTCTCGACCTCATCGACGCCGCACTTCCGGCTCCCCCTCGACCTGGCAACCCAGCGGATAGACGCAGGGTGTGGCGATGGGCCCTGGTCTCCGCAATCATGTGCGCGTTCATGTTTTTTCTCCTGGCGAGCAACGGCGCGAGGTCGAGGACGCCGAACGGGATGCGCGAGGAGTCCTGGTCGGGCTCGCTCCCTCCGCCCCCTACAACTCCGGGAGAGCAGGCGCTCGCCGCCGCGCGCCTGGGCGGCGCGAGCGAGCGCGACGCGGTCGTCACCCCTGACTCGTCTTCGATCAGGAAAGAGGGAGCAGCGCCTTCTTCCGTGTCATGCTCACCCCTGCTCGAGACCCCAGTCGAGCTCCCGTCGGCTCCCGCCCCCACGCCGCGTCCGAAGATGAGCATGGAGTGGGCCACGTTCGAGAGTGCGCTCAGGCGCGACGCGGCAACGTCTGACGCACGGCTTGTTCTCATCGGCGACAGCATCACAGAGGCGTTGAGGGGCACTGGAATGGGCCAGCATAGAGAGGAGTACGCCGCGGGTCCCGGCGTGCTCGCGAACCGGCTCGGAACGTACGACCCACTCGCGTTGGCAGTCTCAGGGGACACCACTGCAAACCTCTTGTTCCGAATCTTCAACAGCGGTTTTCCGCCGACAGATAGGGCACCCGAATACGTCACAATGATGATCGGCACTAACGATCTCAGTGGGGCGCGCATCGCCGCTGTGCATGACGCCCCAGGAAGGGATGCGGATGCTACCTTGGACTGCGACGCGATGTCGGCGCGGACGCTCAAGTCAGCAGCGGCGGCGCTCGCGGGGGCGAGAAAGGTTATTGAGGCAGTGCGCATTCGCGCGCCCCAGGCAAAGATAGTCGTGTTGGGTTTGACCCCGCGCGGAGATTCGCGAGGCCGGTCTATGTCGAGTTATCCGCTCCGCATCGACTATATGCAGCCGTCGTCATGGTCCGCCGCTATCGCCGCCTTCAATGATGGCTTGCGACGATTTGTCGAGGGCGACAGAAAGCGCGGGACGGGTGGGACGATTGTGTTTCAGCCGTGCGAGGAGCCTTTCTTGATCGGATCGGGGAGCAAAGAAGGTAGTCTGCGTTGGATCAACGCGACGCTCATGAAAGACGGGCTTCATCCGAGCGGCGCCGCGGGGCTGGAAGCACTCGTGGGATGTGTCGAAGCCGGCATACACGCGGCAGATGTGGAAAGAGACAGAGAGACAGGTGCGGTGTCTGCTGCCCAGCGCAACATCTAACTTGTGCACTAGCTAGGTCGACGGTTTATACTCGTGTTGCGCTCGACTCTTGCCCACGCACGCGCCTCGCCTTCGCCCCCATTCTCACCTTCACGCGCGTACGCTACGACCAGGAGCGCCCCGTCGCCGTCAAAAGCTGCCGTCGTTGCATTCGCAAATCCCTCCGGTGTCGGAAACTCGTGTCGAAATCGAACTCCTTCTGCGAGCGCTGCTTCGCTAGCAGGCCCAGGTGCCAGGGCCGCGGACGGGGAATCGTAGAGCGAAACGCTAGCACCACTCCGAGTGCTCGCGATCATCGCGGGCGTCGCTGTCGGGTGGCAACTCGTCGCCGGCGCCAAGGCGACCAGCCGACGAGCGTCATCGCCGGAAAATTGGGAAAGGTCGTCCGGGGGTGGTGCAAACTGCAACGCGAGGACAAATCGTGGGACAAAGGTCCATCTACCAATCGAAGCGCCGCCAAATGGGGATGTGCTGCGATCACCGCTCCCATTTCGGTCACGAGCATTTTTTGGTGTCGTCTGCAATGCGAACACGCGGACTAAGCCTGAGCGATGCGCGACGACAACCGCAGGTTCCCCAGCAGCGGCGGCAAGGCGTGGAAGGCGTGTCGCGGAGACAACGCCATTGGGAACTAATGTGACGTCTCGCCGTGAGGCATCTTCACTGCCGCCGCCGCCACATCGAAGAAAATTTGGAGCGGGGGCGACAGCCAGGAGAGAGAGTTGTGTGCGAGAGATGCGCGTGAGCCTTGGCCGCGCCAATGGGAGGCGTGACAGGCGCAACGACGCTGTACGCGCAAACTCGCGCAGCCCACCGCGTGTGCGCGTCACTCCGTTAGCAGACGTGACGACGGAATCTGGTGCTGTATCTGACCTCGTCTCGAAGACCCGAACATCCGTTCGTTCGTGCGACAAAGCGAAGAGTTTTCCGTCAGCGTCCCCCGCAAAGATTTTGGCTCCGCTCTCGTCCGTGCATAGCGCGGTAACCTCCGCTCGTAACCGCTTCTTGTCCTTGAAGCTCGCCTCCAGCAGCCCCGTGCTCGCATTGAGGATCCACACGCTCTTTGCCGCACGCGCGACAAATACCAGGTTATCGTTGACGGGGTGGAAACGTGCCCCATGGATTGGAGAGGGAAACGCCGCAAGAATGGTCGCGCTTGTCGACGTCGTCGGGGCTGATCCGCTTCCGCCGCATGCCACGCGCCGGGCGACGTACCAGCTGGCCCCTCGACATTCGGCACCGCTCACTGTTGACGCGCGCTCGACACCGTCTTTTCGCAGCCACACGATCAGGGATCCGTCGGCACCGGCGGTGACACAGCTTCCGCCACGGAGGGAGAAATCAGCGTCGAGTGTCGCCGAAGGGAAGTGTCCGGCGACTGAAGAGATAGCGACGAGCGAAGGCGGTGCTGGAGGCGACGCCGCTAGGGACCCGGTCACAGTGTCGTTCGCTGGCGGCGTGAACGAGAAGAAATCAACGATGCCGTCCTCGCGACCGAGCACGAGGGTCTTTGGGCCTTGTTTCGACCATCGAGCGACGCGGATGCGGAGCGGCGGAGAGGACAGCTGAGAAGTTGCAGCAGATGGGTCGGGCCTCGGCATCGGGGGCTCGAGGCGAAGGGGCGCCGGGAAGGAAACCGGCATCCAGTCGTTGTGGACGCCTGTGGAGAGGACGGGGATTTCGGTGCGCGCCTCCGAGCGAGTCAGTCCAGACTCGGGCGACGCGCTCATCGCGTGGCGGACGAGAGACGTGGGACTTAACGCGGAGACGGGCGCAGCTGCGCGCAAATCCACATGTGAGCCATCCGCGAGGAACGCGCGAAACGTGGAGTATCCGCCGCCGCCCTGCTTCGCGACCCAAGTCGCGCGTTCGCCGGGGGCGTTCGCCAAAAGCACTGCCGCGCGAAGGACCTCCGCCTCTTCATCCGTCCGGGGCGATGACATCGTGAAGACGAGGTCCCGTCGTCCGATGTCACCGGCGTGACGGATGCGACGGGCTCATT